>SKEE01000087.1_pt1 | contig 102609 bp, 105 predicted proteins | sample 4826661 | NCBI WGS metagenome assembly SKEE01 (sample SAMN11008817, study PRJNA524170) | human gut metagenome | biome: Human fecal sample; material: Feces; isolation source: fecal sample from pouch patient p20 | host: Homo sapiens | place: Israel: Tel-Aviv | collected 2016-11-14
GTTTGGTCAAATAGTTTTACGTTTGCCATTTTAACTGTTTTCTCCTTTCTTATTATTTAGCAGCCTTAACTGCTGATTTGATAGTGATAAGAGATTTCTTAGCACCCGGTACGTTACCTTTGATAAGGATAACGTTTTTCTCTGGGATAACTTGGACAACTTCAAGGTTTTGGATTGTCACACGGTTACCACCCATACGTCCTGCCAAGTGTTTGTTTTTGAAAACACGGTTAGGCGCAACAGGTCCCATAGAACCTGGACGACGGTGATAACGAGAACCGTGAGCCATTGGTCCACGAGCTTGACCATGGCGTTTGATAACACCTTGGAAACCTTTACCTTTAGATGTACCAGTTACATCAACAACATCCCCAGCTTCGAATGTATCAACTGTGATTTCTTGACCAACTTCCAAGCCTTCAATGTTTTTGAATTCACGAATGAAGCGCTTAGGAGCTGTGTTAGCTTTTGCTACATGGCCTTTGGCAGGTTTGTTGCTCAATACTTCACGTTTGTCGTCAAAACCAACTTGAACAGCTTCATAACCGTCTGTTTCAACAGTTTTCACTTGAAGCACAACGTTTGGAGTTGCTTCGATGACAGTAACAGGGATGAATTCACCAGATTCAGTGAAGATTTGAGTCATTCCCACTTTTTTCCCTAAGATTCCTTTTGTCATGAGAAAATATTTCCTTTACTTTATTTATTTAAAAAGTTTTTAACGAGCGTTTTTTGTGCTCAAGAATCAAATCCTTATTAAAGTTTGATTTCTACGTTAACACCACTTGGAAGATCCAATTTCATCAAAGCGTCAACTGTTTTTTGAGTTGGGTTGATGATATCGATCAAGCGTTTGTGAGTACGCATTTCAAATTGTTCGCGAGAATCTTTGTATTTATGAGTCGCACGAATAATTGTGTACAAGCTACGTTCAGTTGGAAGTGGAACTGGTCCAGCTACTGAAGCACCTGTACGTGTTGCAGTTTCAACAATTTTTTCTGCCGCTGTGTCAAGTGTACGATGTTCGTATGCTTTCAAACGGATACGGATTTTTTTGTTTGCCATCTTTTTCTCCTTTTCGTCTATTTAAGATAATAGGCTAGCTCCTCAAGAAAACCAACACGTCTTTGCGTGGCAATGCAACCGAGCGTGTCGCAACCTCTTGTATCATAGCTAAAGTTACTGTATTAACAGCACCGGTATATAATATCAGATTTAGCAGTGGTTTGCAAGGATTTTGCACCCTTTTTTTCGATTTTTTAGAAGAAAATGTTTTCAGCTTTTTCTATTATTTTTCACAGTGAAAAAACCAGACTTTTGTCTGGTTAAAAATCCTATCCTATTATTTAATAGTAGATTCTTGAAAAGAATTCATATATTTCTTATATAGAATATATAAGAAAATCCAACGGAAAACATTATCCGCTACGGTCGCTAACCACACTCCAGTTAGACCTAAGTGCAGACTCACACCAAGCACGTAACCCGAAATAATTCGAATGACCCACATTCCAAATGTTGTGGCATAAAATGGAAGTTTGGCATTGCCCAAACCTTGCCATGCTGCTGTATAAATAAGTGTTCCTGCTGTCGCTGGTCCGCCAACAAAAGAATAAAATAACACAACAAGGCTAGCTGTTAGCGCTGTTTGATTGGTCGTAAAAAGATAAGTCAAATGACCACCAAATACGTAAACCAAAGCACCTACACAAAGCATCATAATCGTCGAAATCAAATACGAATCACGTACCAGCTGTTTAATATCTTTGGTATTTTTTTGTCCAAGGCTATGTGCTACAAGAATAACGGTTGCTGTCGCAACTCCCATTCCTGGCATGTAATTAAATTGTGTCAAGATTTCTCCAATAGCATTACCAGCTACCACTTCTGTTCCAAACTTAACAATAATCGCCACAATAACCACATCACCTGCGCGCATCATTAAACGCTCACCAGCAGCCGGCAAAGCAATTTTAATTAAGTCACGATCCAGTGTCCACCGGATGTTTTTGATAATCTTTTTAATCGGTAACTGACTGGCTAGCAACAGTGTTCCAACCAAACGTGCCAGAACTGTTGAACAAGCAACACCAACAATCCCCCAATGCAGAATGAATACCGCTACAGCTGACAAAACTGCATTTAAGACATTGGTCAGCAAACTGATATACATTGGCAGTTGTGGTTTTCCCAAAGCCCGTAAAAAAGAACTCAGGGTCGTCATCAGCCCTAAACTAACAATCAGACCACCGACAATCGAAAGATAAAGACCGCCAGCTTGCGTAACAGCCGCATCTGTCCCAAGCCAAGTTAGAATCCTTTTCCCTAACCCAAGAGAAACTAAACCAAGAACTAGACTCAACCCAAAAGTAACCAATAAGGACTCAGACTGATAGTGAAGGGATTTTTGAGCGTTCTTTTCTCCAAGACTTTTGGCAACTAGACTTGAGACCGCTGCGCCAAGAGCAATGAAAATCGCTTGATAAATGGTAATAATATTATTAGCTACAGAGACCCCAGAGACAGCAATTAAACCAACTTGTGCAACAAGATAGTTATCTACTACCCCCATAAGCATCTGCAAAAGATTCTCCATCATGGCAGGAAAAGCCAATCGAATAATTTTCTTTATTTGTTTCATGATTCTATCGTAACAAAAAGAAAAGCTGAGAACCAGCCTCAGCTCTTACTTTATAATCTTTAAAGTCCTAAGTAATCTTCAACAGCATTTTGCATGTCACTTGTAGCAACAACTGTTTTGTGACGAACCTCAGCTGTCTCAAGTCCATTGACAGCTTTTGGAATAGTAACTCCTGATAATTTTTCAAGTTCTTTAACTGCCACAAAGTCATCTGCTGGTGCTTGACCACTGACAGCTTCTACAACAACACGTGGGAATTTATATGGACTTGCTGTAGAGGCAATAACAGTCGGTGTATGATCACCAATACGTTCAACATATTTTTGATAAACAGCTGACGCAACGGCTGTATGGGGGTCTTCAACATAGTCACAAGCATCATAAACACGTTTAATTTCAGCTGATGTTTCAACTTCTGTTGCGAAACCAGCTTCAAACATATCAAGAATAGCTTGGTTAGCACCTGAAAGAGTGTACTCTCCTTCAGACACAAGTTTTTCCATCAATTCTTTTGTTTTAGCAGCATCGTTGCCTAAAAGATGGAAAATCAAACGCTCCAAGTTAGATGATACCAAGATATCCATTGATGGACTTGTCGTTACCTTAAACTCACGTTTTTTATCGTATGTACCTGTTGTGAAGAAGTCAGTTAAGACTTTGTTTTCATTTGAAGCACAAATTAATTTACCAACTGGAACACCAATTTGACTAGCATAGTAAGCTGCTAAGATATTACCAAAGTTACCTGTTGGTACTGTAAAGTTAACTTTTTCGCCTGCTTTAATGTACCCTGCTTTAACCAACTGTGCATAAGCGTAAACGTAGTAAACAACTTGCGGTACCAAACGGCCAACGTTCATTGAGTTAGCTGATGAGAATTGTGTCTTGTGCGCAAGCAATTTTTCACGCAAAGCCACGTCGTTAAACATACGTTTAACATCTGTTTGAGCATCGTCAAAGTTACCAGTAATAGCCACTACATGGGTGTTGTTACCAGTCTGTGTTGTCATTTGAAGTTCTTGAATTTTGCTAACACCATCTTTTGGATAAAAGACGATGATTTCAGTCCCTGGAACATCCGCAAAACCAGCCATGGCAGCTTTACCAGTATCTCCTGATGTCGCTGTCAAAATCACTATTTTATTATCAACACCTTGTTTTTTAGCTGATGTTGTCAAAAGGTATGGTAAGATTGACAAAGCCATATCTTTAAAGGCAATCGTTGAACCATGGAAAAGCTCTAGATTATATTGATTCCCCAATTTAACAACAGGAGCAATGGCAGGTATGTCAAATTTTTCATCATAAGCCGAATTGATACAGTAATCTAATTCTTCTTCTGTAAAATCATCCAAAAATGCTGACAGAACCAGTCTAGCCACTTCTTGGTATGAAGCATCTTTTAAAGCATCAAAGTCCAAAGCCACTTCTGGAAGTGACGTTGGGGTGAAGAGTCCGCCGTCAGTTGCCAATCCTTGTAAAATAGCTTGGCTAGCAGTCACTTTGTTATTTTCGTCGCGAGTTGATTGGTAAATTAACGTCATCACAAATTCCTCATATTAATAGATAGTCTTGCACCCATTGTATCATAATTATCAGAAAATTTATACAAATTTGTGCAATTTATCAAAAAAAGAGTAAGGCAAAGCTATTTCCTACCTAGTATCAGCTTCATCCCTTACTATACAAGTACTTAATAACTATTTGAAAACTTTGATAACATCAGTTTTTCCTAAGTTTCCTTGTTTTTATAATTCGATTATTTTCCCCAACGTGAATCAACACCAGCAATAGAAATCCAGATGCTTGCTAAAACGTCATAGAACAATTCAGCCACCTTTTTCGCTCCCTTCTTCTCACGTTTAATGTCACATGTATTATAACGCTACAAACCGTTGATGTAAAGGGATTTTTTAGATTTTTCGACGTCATATTTTCTAACATATAATGGTAGTTCTCTACAAAAAAGCCAACCGAATTGAACCGCACCCCAAAAGTTAGACACAAAATCTAACGATTGGGGTGCTTTTTGTATGAAATTAACTTATGAAGATAAACTAGGAATCTATAAACTCAGAAAACAAGGTGTGTCTTGGCCTCAGCTGGGTCAAACCTATGATGTTAATCCTAGAAATCTACGTTACATGGTTAAGCTTATGGAACGATATGGCGTAGAGATTGTTAAAAAAAGCAAAAATAGGTACTATTGCCCTGAACTAAAGCAAGAAATTATCAATCAAGTCCTTTTTGAAGGTCACTCTCAAATATTAGTCTCTCTTGAATATGCTCTTCCTAACATAGGAACACTTTCCAATTGTCTAGCACAATACAAGAAAAATGGGTATACTATTGTTGAGAAAACAAGAGGGAGACCAAGTAAGATGGGACGTCAGCCGAAAAAGACTTCAGAGGAAATGTCAGAGCTAGAGCGACTTCAAAAAGAAGTGAAATACCTTAGAGCGGAGAATGCCGTGCTAAAAAAGTTGAGAGATTACCGCTTGAGGGAAGAGGCAGAGCGCGAAAAGCAACACGACTCATCCAAGAGTTGAGTGAGAAATTTTCTCTAGCGATGTTACTAAAGATTTTAGCCTTACCTCGTTCGAGTTATTATTACCACATCAAACAACTTAAACCAGTAGACAAAAACAAGGTTCTTAAAGCTAAAATTAAGATGATTTATGATGAGCACAAAGGAAACTATGGCTATCGTCGTATCACTTTGGAACTAAGAAACCAAGGCTTTTTAGTCAACCACAAAAGGGTGCAACGCTTAATGAAACTCATGACTTTGACTGCCCGTATTCGTCGTAAGCGTAAGTATGCATCTTACAAGGGTGAGATTGGCAAGAAAGCTGATAATCTCATTCAACGACAATTTGAAGCTTCAAAGCCCTACGAAAAGTGTTATACTGACGTCACAGAATTTGCCACAGCTAGTTCACAAAAGTTGTATTTATCACCAGTTTTAGATGGTTATAATAGTGAGATTATCGCTTATCAGCTATTAACTTCGCCTAATTTAGAACAAATCAAACAAATGTTAACGCAAGCTTTTTCAGATAATCGTTATGACCATACGATTCTTCACAGTGACCAAGGGTGGCAATATCAACACCAGTTTTATCATAACTTTCTCAATCAAAAAGGAATTCGTCCATCTATGTCCCGTAAGAGAAATAGCCCAGACAACGGCATGATGGCATCCTTCTTTGGAATCTTAAAATCAGAAATGTTTTACGGTTATGAAAAGACATTTCAGTCACTAGATGAGCTAAAACAAGCCATTATTAATTATATTGATTATTACAACAACAAACGCATTAAAGTCAAACTAAAAGGACTCAGCCCTGTGCAATACAGAACTAAATCCTTTCAATAATTAATTGTCCAACTTTTGGGGGTCAGTACAGGGATGACGGCTTTTTTAGTTTGCTTTTTCCACTTTGCCGTTGTTCGAGCCTTCAAACTCTTTTTTAAACTTGTTTTCGAAAACCAACTTTCATAATCGTAATCTCCACTAATTAACTAAATAATAGCTATATACGGTATAAGACACCGTATCATCCTTGTTTAGTCAATACAATTTCTATCGGTTTAAGCCCGAAAAATCAACTTTAAAAACAATTTTGTAACAGAATAGTGATTTTTTTAACAATGTGTCATCGAATCAACATGATTGTCTATGTTATAATAATAGCGAGCATTAACAACTAAACAGCACGTGGGAGCTACAAATTTTGTCGCTCCTATGTGTGTTTTTGTTTTATTAGTAGTAATGAATGATGAGTTAGGAAACGGTGTTTTTTAGCTTTTTTGATGTAAACAAGTTTTTTTCGTCCGTCGTAGCGATTAGCTTCGTCTATTTAAAGATTTGTAAGGTCTATTATGCTAAATGCTAGTTTCTCTTATTTAACCCTAGGCAATTTTATGGTAAAATAGAAGAATATTAGTAGAAGGTAGGATTGTCACTTTTGGCTCAACTCTATTATAAATATGGAACCATGAATTCTGGTAAGACCATTGAAATTTTAAAAGTTGCTCATAACTATGAAGAACAAGGCAAACCTGTTATCATCATGACTTCAGCACTTGATACTCGTGATGGTTATGGTATTGTTTCTAGTCGTATCGGTATGCGCCGTGAAGCTATTGCAATTACTAATGAGATGGATGTTTTTGCTTACGTCAAAGCTCTTCCAGAAAAACCTTATTGTGTTCTTATTGATGAATGTCAGTTTTTAACGAAAAAGCATGTCTACGAATTAGCTCGTGTGGTTGATGAACTAGAAGTCCCTGTGATGGCTTTTGGGTTAAAAAATGATTTTCAGAATGAATTATTCGAAGGTTCAAAATACCTACTGCTTTTAGCAGATAAAATTGATGAAATTAAAACTATTTGCCAGTTTTGCTCGAAAAAAGCCACAATGGTTTTGCGAACTGAAAATGGAAAACCGGTTTACGAGGGGGACCAAATTCAAATTGGTGGAAATGAAACTTACATCCCCGTTTGTCGTAAACACTATTTTAATCCCATGATTTCAACTGAAAAATAAGAAATGAATTTGTAAGAGAGAGGATAACAAACACACATGAACATTTATGATCAGCTACAAGCGGTCGAAGACCGTTATGAGGAATTAGGAGAATTACTAAGTGACCCAGATGTCGTTAGTGATACAACACGTTTCATGGATTTGTCAAAAGAAGAAGCAAGCACACGTGAAACAGTAGCTGTTTACCGTGAATATAAAAAAGTTCTTCAAAACATCGAAGATGCCGAAGAAATGATCAAAGATGCTGGTGGTGATCCAGAACTTGAAGAAATGGCAAAAGAAGAACTTAAAGAATCAAAAGCAGTAAAAGAAGATTACGAAGAAAAACTTAAAATCCTTCTTTTACCAAAAGACCCTAACGATGATAAAAACATCATCTTGGAAATCCGCGGTGCCGCTGGAGGTGATGAAGCAGCCCTCTTTGCAGGCGACCTTCTTCAAATGTACCAAAAATACGCTGAAAGCCAAGGTTGGAAGTTTGAGGTTATGGAAGCTTCTTACAACGGTGTTGGTGGTATCAAAGAAGTTGTTGTCATGGTCTCAGGTCAATCAGTTTATTCTAAATTGAAATACGAATCAGGTGCTCACCGTGTACAACGTGTCCCTGTTACAGAAAGCCAAGGTCGTGTCCACACATCAACAGCGACAGTTCTTGTTATGCCTGAAGTTGAAGAAGTAGAATACGAAATCGATCCAAAAGATTTGCGTGTGGACATTTATCATGCATCAGGTGCTGGTGGACAAAACGTCAATAAAGTTGCGACAGCTGTTCGTATGGTTCACATTCCAACTGGTATCAAAGTTGAAATGCAAGAAGAACGTACACAACAAAAGAACCGTGATAAAGCCATGAAAGTCATTCGTGCGCGTGTTGCGGACCACTTTGCTCAAATCGCTCAAGACGAACAAGATGCTGAACGTAAATCAACAGTTGGTACTGGTGATCGTTCAGAACGTATCCGTACATATAACTTCCCACAAAACCGTGTGACAGACCACCGTATTGGTTTGACATTGCAAAAACTTGATAGCATTTTGTCAGGTAAATTGGATGAAGTGATTGATGCGCTTATTCTTTTTGATCAAACAAAGAAACTAGAAGAGTTAAATAAATAATGAACTACGTTGAAACAATCAGCCAACTAGAAAAACAATTACAAGAAATTGGGGAGGACCCAGAAAACCTCACTTACGTTTTTCGTGAGTTAAAGGGCTGGAGTCTTCTTGATTTCATCTTACATCAAAATAAAGAAGTGACTGAATCAGATCAGAAGATCCTTGAGTCAATCATGGCTCAGCTAGAAGATCATCGCTCACCACAGTACATCACTGGAAAAGCTTATTTTCGTGATTTAGAGCTTGCGGTTGATGAGCGTGTCTTGATTCCGAGACCTGAAACGGAAGAATTGGTTGATTTGGTTTTAAAGGAAAATAGCAAAGCTGATTTACGTGTTTTAGATATTGGAACAGGCAGCGGAGCTATTGCCATTTCACTCAAGTCTGCGCGACCTGACTGGCAAGTTACAGCCTCAGATATCTCGCAAGGTGCTCTGCAATTGGCAGAAGAAAACAGTAAGCTCAACCAAGTGTCGCTTGATTTTGTAGAATCAGATGTTTTCGGTCAGATTACAGGGACTTTTGATGTGATTATCTCAAACCCGCCTTACATTGCTTATGGTGATAAAGATGAAGTTGGGATGAATGTTCTTGCTTCTGAACCTCACTTGGCACTTTTTGCGGATGAGGATGGCTTTGCCATTTACCGTCAAATTATCGAAGGTGCTGGTGAGCATTTATCAGAAAATGGTAAACTTTATTTTGAAATTGGCTATAAGCAAGGAGATGGTTTGCGTGCTTTGCTTAGCAAACATTTCCCACAAAAACGTGTCCGTGTCTTAGAAGACATATTTGGTAAAGATAGAAAGGTCGTGATGGATAATGGCTAATTTGGAAGAAATACTTCAAACGGGTGGTGCGGTGATCTTGCCGACAGAAACAGTTTATGGACTTTTTGCACAAGCCATGAATGAAGAAGCAGTTGAACATGTTTATCGCTTAAAATGTCGTCCTAAAGACAAAGCCATGAATCTTAATGTGGCAGATTACGAGACGATTTTAGCTTTTTCAAAAAATCAGCCAACTTATCTAAAAAAACTCTATGATGCTTTTTTACCTGGACCGTTAACAATTATTTTACAGGCAAATGACCGCGTGCCAGCTTGGATCAATTCTGGCTTATCAACAATTGGTTTTAGAATTCCAAAACACCCGCAGACTTTGGCTCTTATTAAAGAGACTGGTCCTCTCATTGGACCATCAGCTAATATTTCTGGTCAAGAAAGTGGCAAAGTTTTTGCGCAAATCCAGAAGCAGTTTGACAATTCAGTCGAAGGGTTTGCCGATGATTCTTCCATCACTGGTGTTGACTCGACAATTTTGGATTTGTCTGGTGAATTTGCACGTATTTTACGTCAGGGAGCTATTACAAAAGAAGATTTGTTAGCGCAAATCCCTGAGTTGACGTTTGCAAAAGATTAGAGTTGGAATTTATTTGATACTGTTTCGGCTTTTACAATCAAGAGAAGATTGTGATTTGATCTTATCAAAAGGGAGATAAGGATATGATTTTTGACAATGAAAACTACGAAGCATTTGACACTGAACTTTGGCAAGCTATTCATGCGGAAGAAGTTCGTCAACAAAATAACATTGAACTCATTGCCTCTGAAAATGTGGTTTCTAAAGCTGTTATGGCAGCTCAAGGAACAGTACTGACAAATAAATACGCCGAAGGTTATCCTGGAAAACGTTATTATGGCGGTACTGATTGTGTGGATGTGGTTGAAAATTTGGCTATCGAACGTGCCAAAGAATTGTTTGGTGCTAAGTTTGCCAATGTTCAACCGCACTCAGGAAGTCAAGCTAATGCCGCAGCTTATATGGCTTTAATCCAACCAGGCGATACTGTCCTTGGAATGGATTTAGCTGCCGGTGGTCACTTGACCCACGGGGCATCAGTCAGCTTTTCAGGAAAAACTTATCACTTTGTCTCTTATTCAGTTGACCCAATCACAGAACGCATCGATTATGATAAATTAGCAGATTTGGCTAAAGAAATCAAACCTAAATTAATCGTTGCTGGGGCGTCAGCTTATTCACGTATTATTGATTTTCCGAGATTTCGCGAGATTGCAGACAGCGTTGATGCCTACCTAATGGTTGATATGGCCCATATTGCAGGTCTTGTGGCATCTGGTCATCACCCAAGTCCGGTTCCATATGCTCATGTGACAACGACAACCACTCACAAAACCCTTCGTGGCCCTCGCGGCGGACTCATTTTGACAAATGATGAAGCTATCGCTAAGAAAATTAATTCTGCGATCTTCCCAGGTCTTCAAGGTGGTCCATTGATGCATGTGATTGCTGGAAAAGCTGTCGCTTTAAAAGAAGCCTTGGCCCCAGCTTTTAAAGAATACGGTGAACAGGTGATTAAAAATGCGGCTGCTATGGCTGAAGTCTTTAATCAACATTCTGATTTTCGAGTTATTTCAGGCGGTACAGACAACCACGTCTTTTTGGTCGACGTGACTAAAGTGGTTGAAAATGGAAAATTGGCACAAAATATTCTTGAGTCTGTTAACATTACGCTCAATAAGAATTCTATTCCATTTGAAACCTTGTCACCGTTTAAAACATCTGGTATTCGCATAGGTTCCCCTGCCATTACTAGCCGTGGCATGGGCGAAAATGAATCACGCCTTATTGCTGAATTGATTGTAAAAGCTCTTGAAAATTATCAAAACGAAACTATTTTAGAGGAGGTTCGTCGTGAGGTTAAAGCATTGACAGATGCTTTCCCACTTTATTAACGAACAGATGAACTCTTTTTGAAGTGTTCAGACAGACTTAACCATGATTGATTTGTATATTAAGCGCATTGTTATTCATCAATTTACGCCAAATGATACGGAATTGATTTTGTCAGATCAGTTATTGACGATTACGCCGCGTATTGATGAGTATTTTCGTAAAAAATTAAGCAAAGTTTTCTCAGATGAAGCCAAACGTGGAACGTTCTCAGAAGACAATGTCTTTCTTAGTTATTTGAGTGATGATTTGATGGAATCATCTGTTCAAATCGCACAGCTCTGGAAAGAAGAATTTGTTATTTATGATAATCAAAAGACAAATGATTTGGTTTTCATACAATTTGACAAAGACGGTGTTGAGCATTTTGCTTTTCTTCGTGTGGCGTTAAGAGAAAATTTCACACACATTTCAAGTGACAGTGAAAGTCCGATTAAAATCACACAAAATAATTACCCATCTGCAGCTCAAACACCAGATGAAGCCTTGGTGATTAATCGTGTTAACCATCATTATTATTTGATTGAAAAACGCATTAAGCACAATGGTAGCTTTGCTAACTATTTCTCAGAGAATCTATTGCAAGTTCAGCCTGAACAGTCGGTCAAAAAATCGATCAAAATGGTGGAACAAGCAGCCCAAAAAATTGCTGAAAACTTCCAACAAGATGATTTTGCTTTCCAATCAAAAATGAAAGCAGCCATTCACAAAAATTTGGAAGAAGAGCAAGAATTATCACCTGAAAAGCTGGCGGACCAACTCTTTGACAATAATTTAACAGCTCGTTTGACCTTTGTTGATGAGTTGAAAGAAAGCATTCCAGAGCCAATTCAGGTCTCAGATATTGACCATTCGCGCCAAACGAAAAAATTAGAGAATCAAAAATTGTCACTGTCAAATGGTATCCAATTAATTGTTCCTAATAATGTTTATGAGGATGCTGAGTCGGTTGAATTTATTCAAAATCCAAATGGAACCTATTCCATCTTGATTAAAAATATAGAGGATATTCAAAATAAATAATGTTTAAGTTCTTAAAACGCCTGATTATACTGGTATTTGTCATTTTCTGTGGCTACCAAGTTTACGTCACTCATGAAAATGTTCATAATGTATTGCAGTATAAAAGCATGGTCAAAGAGATTTTAGACGATAATGACACCACAGCCAACGTTGAGTTGGTCTTGGCAATGATTTACACAGAAACAAAGGGAAATGATGGCGACGTTATGCAATCTAGCGAAAGTTCAGACGGTGTTGCTAATTCCATCACTGATAGTAAAACGAGTATTCGCCAAGGGGTCACAGTCCTTTCAGAAAATCTTTCTTTAGCCCATGAGGCAGGAGTAGATGTTTGGACAGCTGTTCAAGCTTATAACTTTGGAACATCTTATATTGATTATATTGCAAAGCATGGTAGTAAAAATACAATTACTTTAGCTAAAACTTATTCACGCGACGTAGTAGCTCCAAGTCTTGGTAACACGACTGGTGAATCTTATTTTTACTATCATCCTCTGGCTTTGATTTCAGGTGGACAGCTATATCGAAATGGTGGTAATATTTACTACTCGCGTGAAGTTCATTTCAATTTGTATTTGATTGAATTGATGAGCTTATTTTAAAATAGTAAAGTTTAGAGTTTAGTATCTCTATTAAAAAAGAGAAATATGAAATATTTAAGTCGTTATTTCAAAGGGTACCTTAAAGAGACTGTCTTAGGTCCCCTTTTCAAATTGTTTGAAGCATCTTTTGAATTATTAGTTCCTATTATCATTGCGCGAATCGTTGATACGATTATTCCAAGCAATAACGAGGTGAATCTTGTTTTGATGATTGGACTTTTGTTCTTATTTGCTGTTGTCGGTGTCATTGTGGCGATTACCGCACAATACTTTTCTTCAAAAGCCGCGGTTGGTTATACGCGTCAGCTGACTAAGGATTTGTTTAAAAAAATCATGGGTTTGAGTAAGGAAGATCGTGATAAACTGACGACTTCAAGTTTGGTGACACGCTTAACCAGTGATACTTACCAAATTCAAACAGGAATTAACCAATTCTTGCGTCTTTTCCTACGTGCACCGATTATTGTCTTTGGTGCCATCATCATGGCTTTTAATATCAGCTCTAAGATGACTATCGACTTTTTAGTCATGGTTGCCATTTTATTTGTAATCGTCTTTACCATGTCACATCTTTTGAATCCAATTTATGCTAGCATTCGTCGTGCAACAGATAAGATTGTTAACATGACACGTCAGCAGTTGGAAGGGGTTCGTGTCATTCGAGCTTTTGGTCAAGTAGACAAGGAAGAAAGAGAATTTGCGGCTGCGAACCAAAACTACACTGACTTACAATTAAAAGCAGGGCGTTTATCAAGTTTAGTAACACCTTTGACTTACCTTGTGGTAAACAGCACTTTGATTCTTGTCATATGGCAAGGAAATATTCAAATTGGTAAAGGTCTTCTTTCTCAAGGGATGTTGATTGCCTTGGTTAACTATCTTTTGCAAATTTTGACTGAATTGCTTAAGATGACAATGCTTGTAACTTCACTTAACCAATCCTTTATCAGTGCTAAACGTATCACAGAAGTTTTTGAAAAAGAGTCTGAAGACTTGGCGACTGAACTTGAAGAAATGACATCTGATTTTGCGGTTAGTGTGAACGATATGAGCTTCACTTATCCAACAGCAGCAGAATCATCACTATCACACATTGATTTTCAACTAAATCCAGGTGACTTTTTAGGAGTTATTGGGGGAACTGGTTCAGGGAAATCAACCTTAGTTGAACTCCTTACACATCTCTACACACCTCAGGAAGGTCGCTTAGCTATTTTCCAAAATCAAAAATCGCCTAAAACCTTAGGTGAGTGGCGTTCATGGGTCAGTGTGGTGCCGCAAAAAGCTGAGCTTTTCCAAGGAACTATTCGTTCTAACTTAACTCTAGGAATGAGGGGTGACGTGAGTGACGAGACGCTTTGGAAAGCTTTGGATATTGCACAGGCTAGTGACTTTGTTTCTGAAAAAGAAGGACAGCTAGATGCGACAGTTGAAGCCTTTGGCCGTAATTTCTCTGGAGGACAACGTCAACGTTTGACGATTGCGCGTGCTATTGTTCAAAAAGCTCCGCTTCTTATTTTGGATGATTCAACATCAGCCCTTGATTACTTGACAGAATCAAAATTATTGACTGCTATTCATGAGCAATTGAGTGATACAACTTTGATTTTGATTTCACAACGTACTAATAGTTTGAAGGCTGCTGATAAGATTTTGCTTTTGGATAAGGGACATCAACTAGGATTTGCAAGTCACGATGAATTGCTTGCAAGTAATGAGCTTTACCGAGATATCCATTACTCACAACACCAAAAAGGAAAGGAGGACTAGAAGATGAAAGCAAGAAAACAATCTGATACAATCTGTCGTTTGTTTAAAGAGCTTCTTTCTCAAAAAGGACTTGTGATTGGAGCGACTCTTGGAACAATTGCCCAAGTTGCTCTAACGGTTTACCTTCCTGTCCTTATTGGTAATGCTGTTGATGTGGTGTTATTACCAAAATCATTGACCTTGATTATTCCGATTATCACGAAAATGGTGATTGTCATTGCTCTAAATACCTTGGTTCAATGGTTAAATCCTTTGATTTACAATCGTTTGATCTTTGGTTATATTTATGATTTACGTCAAAGAGTTATGACAAAATTGAACCAAATGCCGATTTCTTATCTGGATAAGAAAAGCTCTGGTGATTTGGTTAGTCGTGTCACAACTGATGCTGAGCAGCTAAGTAATGGTCTTCTGATGGTCTTCAACCAATTTTTCATTGGGGTTTTGACAATTATCATTACTATTGTGACAATGGCTGACATTGATTTGTTGATGCTTGGTTTGGTGCTTATTTTGACACCTTTATCTCTTTTCCTAGCACGCTTTATTGCTAATAAGAGTTATCATTTGTATCAAAAACAAACCAAATCTCGTGGTCGCAAAACGCAGTACATAGAAGAGATGATTCGTCAAGAAAGTCTTTTGCATGTCTTTAATGCACAAGAAGCAGCGATTGATACTTTCACAGAAATCAATGATACTTATGCGGATTATTCGCAAGGTGCCATCTTCTATTCATCAACGGTTAACCCATCAACGCGCTTTATCAATAGTTTGATTTACGCTTTGCTTGCAGGTGTCGGGGCTCTTCGTATCATGTCAGGTGCCTTTACCGTTGGTCAATTGACAACTTTCTTGAATTACGTTACTCAATATACCAAACCATTTAATGATATTTCATCAGTCTTGTCTGAATTGCAAGGTGCCATTGCCTGTGTGGAACGTCTTTACGATATTTTAGATGAAGAATACGAGCCACTTCCAGTAAAAGCGCAGCTTGATGCTGATAAGATTCAAGGACAAATTGAATTTAAAGATGTGTCATTTGGTTACACACCACAGAAAACTTTGATTAATCATTTGAATCTTTCGATTACAGCCGCTTCAAAAGTTGCCATCGTCGGTCCAACTGGTGCTGGTAAATCAACCTTGATTAATCTTTTGATGCGCTTCTACGAAGTTGATAAGGGTGCGATTTACCTTGATGGCGTGTCAATGGCTGATTACTCGGTTGAAGAGCTACGCCAACAAATCGGTATGGTTCTGCAAGAGACTTGGTTAAAAGTCGGAACAATCCACGATAACATTGCTTATGGGAATCCAGAGGCTACTCGTGAGGAAGTGATTGCAGCAGCAAAAGCAGCCAACGCAGATTTCTTCATTCGTCAGTTGCCAAATGGTTATGACACTTACTTGTCTGATGCGGGAGCATCATTATCACAAGGACAACGTCAGCTTTTGACTATCGCTCGTATTTTTGTGAAATTACCAAAAATCTTGATTTTGGACGAAGCGACATCATCTATTGATACTCGTACAGAAATCCTTGTTCAAGAAGCCTTTGAAAAGTTGATGAAAGGTCGTACAAGCTTTATCATCGCTCACCGTTTGTCAACGATTCAATCAGCCGACTGTATCTTAGTAATGGTTGATGGTGATATTGTAGAATACGGTACACATGATGAGTTAATGATAAAACAAGGTGTTTATTACCAAATGCAAACAGCACAAGCTGGATAGAGTGTTTGTTTTGTTGCATAAATATAAATATGTAAAAAGCGATTAGAAACATTTTCTAATCGCTTTTTTTAGATCATTATTTTGCTAGTGGTATCCAAGTACTGATTGATTTTTCACCAACTAGGAAATCACCATAGCCTTGCTCATCAATTTGGACATGCGCAGTTTGGTTGCCAAGAGCATCAGTGAACAATTTACCAGCCCATTTTTCTCCAACAAACATGCGCTTTGATGTGGCTTTGCTATTGTTGATGAGAACAGCAAGAGCAGTTGGGCGTTCGTCATCAACAAGGTAAGTCCAACCGATACAGTTAGCTTGGTCAAAATAATCTAGTTCTTGACCATAAACGGCGGTTTTTCTAAGTTTAAGCAATTTATCAATATTATCTTGAAAACTTTTCTGGGCAAATTGTCCCGAAATGCCGTAATAATCTCCGTAGAAAATGCAAGGAAGCCCGGTTTGACGAAGCAAAATGAGGGCGTAAGCTGCTGGTTTAAACCATTCTTCAATAGTTGATTCCAGTGCTTGACCACGTTGGGTATCATGATTATCAACAAAAGTAACAGCAGAGTCTGGATGATTTTTCACCAAGGTTTGCTCAAAAATCTGACGTAAATCATAAGTTTCTTTGGCTTTACTTGCTTCAAAGAGATTTTGGTGCAGACGAACATCGACCAAATCAAATCGATAATCAGTACTTGTGAGGTAATCTTTATTTGACTTTTCATCACCGTTCCAAAATTCACCAAAAACGTAAAAATCATTGCCGTACTTAGCCTTCATATCACGGATAAAGTTTCCCATGAAGAAAGAATCGATGTGCTTAATGGCATCTAAACGAAATCCCTTAACCCCAGTTGTTTCAACAAACCAATCTGCCCAATCATAAATGTTTTTAAGGACTTCTGGATGTTTGAAATCTAGGTCGGCATACATGAGATAGTCGTAGTTCCCATTTTCACCATCAACCAAATCTTGGTTTGCCCAGCCTTTATTGTCTCCTTGAATTTGGAAAATGCCAGTTTTGCCAGTTCTAACATCATAGTCTGTGCCAGTAAAGTGATACCAATGCCATTCAAAATCGTTATAGGCATGGTAGCGACCATCAAAGGTAAAATTTGTCCACCCTTCAATTTCAAAAGGCTGACTGAGGACCTTTGTCCGATCTTCTGGTGCTACCTCGACAACCTTAAAAGTTTCAGTGTGGTCAGCTGCAGCTTTGTGATTTAAAATAACATCAGCCAATGGCTCAATACCATTACTTTTAAGAGCTGAAATAGCTTCAAGGTAGTCAGCTTTTGTTCCGTATTTTGTTCGAATGGTTCCTTTTTGGTTAAATTCACCTAGGTCAAAAAGGTCATAGACGCCATAGCCCACATCACCATCATGCGTCGCTTTAAAAGCAGGGGGCATCCAAATTTTGGTGATACCTTTTTGGGCAAGATGAGAAGCATCAGCTGCCAAACGTTTCCAGTGTTTGCCGTCATTTGGTAAATACCATTCAAAGTATTGCATCAAAGTTTCATTTGTCATGATTGAGTACCTCAAAGAGAAAGACTTTTTCTTTTATTTTAGCAGAAAGTTCAAATAACGCAAGCGTTTGCGCTATAAAAAATAACTAAAAAGTTCTAAGAAAAATTCCCAGAACTTAGATGATATGAATGACCCATTCACCACCATAAAAAAGCAGTAAAATGTGACCAATAATTGAGATGGGTTTGCAGCAGATGATGATTCTAGCGAAGGTTTTAAACGGCATGTTACTGAGAGCTGCTAACATAACCAGTAAGTCTGCAGGGGCAAAAGGTAGAAGCATGCAGATGATGAAAATCACGGTAAAAGATTTGTGTCCAGCAATCAAGGATTCGTACTTTTTCAGTGTGGCTTCTTTGATGAAAAGAAGGCAAAATCGCTTACCGTACCAACGTGTTAGCAAAAATAAAATCATTGTTCCGATAATGATTCCGATACAACTTGTCAAAACACCAGCAAAAGGATGAAAAGTCATAACAGCAAGCATCATGGTCAGACTTGCTGGAACGATTGGCACGACAACTTGCATCATCTGGAAGATAGTGAATATAATTGCTCCCCAGACTTTATCTTGACCGATGAGTGCTTGAATTTTTTCCTGATTGGTCAGATAACCGTGCTGATATAGCCAGAAAATACAGGCACACGAAACGATAAGGACAAGAGCTGACAGGATATGAATGAAGCGTTGAATAATTTTATAATGTTGAAACAAAAACAAATCCCCCATCTGATTCTTTCTTTGCTGCTATCATTGTAAAACTTTTTGGAGATAAGTCAATACATTTAAAGAAATACCTAAAAAATGAAAATAGGTCCTAAGACGGATGCAGTATAAAAGTGAAAATCATATAATATAATCATCCTAAAAACTTTTCATATAACTCCGAAGCAAGTGGTTTTCCCGGCCACTTGCCTCTTTTATTGGCCGACTAATTTTAGAAATCTTGTTAATCCAAGGCGTAGCAAGCGTCTTTTTAATTTACCTCGAAGCGTTTGCAAAAAAGCGGTTAAATAATTTGTGATTTGCTGGATATTATCATATGATGAAAGGACTACGAAAAAGATAATTGGAGGGCAAAAGATGACTTTGTCTCTAGAACTATATATGGAAATGTATCTGAAGATGCAGCGTATTCGCGAATTTGATATGCGAATTAATAAACTCGTTCGACGTGGTTTTGTCCAAGGAATGACGCATTTTTCTGTAGGGGAAGAAGCGGCAAGTGTTGGGGCGATGGCTCATTTATCTTACGATGATATTATTTTTTCAAACCACCGTGGGCACGGACAAAGTATTGCCAAAGATATGGATTTGAACAAAATGATGGCTGAGCTTGCTGGAAAAGCAACGGGTGTGTCAAAAGGTCGTGGTGGATCGATGCATTTAGCTGATTTTGAAAAAGGTAATTACGGCACGAATGGGATTGTTGGTGGTGGTTATGCCCTTGCTGTTGGCGCAGCGATTACTCAAGATTATCAAAAAACTGGCAATATCGTTGTGGCTTTTTCTGGCGACGGGGCAACCAATGAAGGCTCTTTTCATGAATCGGTCAACTTAGCAGCTACTTGGAAACTCCCAGTGATTTTCTATATTATCAATAATCGCTATGGTATTTCGATGAATATCAAGCATGCGACAAATACACCTCACCTTTATACACGCGCAGAAGCTTATGGCATTCCTGGATTTTATTGTGAAGATGGCAATGATGTTTTAGCGGTTTACGAGACAATGGGCAAGGCAGTTGAGCATGTGCGTTCTGGAAACGGCCCAGCGATTGTTGAGGTAGAATCTTACCGTTGGTTCGGGCATTCAACAGCTGACGCTGGAAAATATCGCAGTAAAGAAGAGGTTAATGAGTGGAAGAAAAAAGACCCACTTGTCAAATTTCGTACTTATTTGACAGAACATGATCTAGTAAGTGCTGCCGAGCTTGATGCCATTGATGCTCAAGTGGTGAAAGAAGTCGATGAGGCTTATGAATTTGCTAAAAATAGTCCTACACCAGATTTGTCAGTCGCTTTTGAAGATGTCTGGGTAGACTAAGCAGCCTTTCATTAACAGAGGAGAAAAATAATGACTGAAACAAAACAAATGGCCTTGCGTGAGGCGATCAATCTTGCCATGACAGAAGAGATGCGAAAAGATGAGACCATATTTCTCATGGGAGAGGATGTCGGAATTTACGGCGGAGATTTTGGCACGTCTGTAGGAATGTTTGAAGAATTTGGTCCGAAACGTGTTAGAGATACTCCAATTTCAGAAGCGGCTATTGCTGGAAGTGCTATTGGAGCTGCTATTACAGGTCTTCGTCCGATTGTTGACGTGACTTTTATGGATTTTATCACGATTATGATGGATGCCATTGTCAATAATGGTGCTAAGAACAACTATATGTTTGGTGGTGGGTTAAAAACGCCAGTCACTTTTCGGGTAGCGTCAGGCTCTGGAATCGGATCGGCTGCTCAGCACTCGCAATCCTTGGAGGCTTGGCTGACACATATTCCAGGTATCAAAGTGGTAGCACCTGGAACTGCAAATGACGCCAAAGGACTTTTAAAATCAGCCATTCGAGATAATAATATTGTCATTTTCATGGAGCCGAAAGCTTTGTATGGCAAGAAAGAAGAGGTTTCGCTTGATAGTGGTGAGTACATTCCTCTTGGTAAGGGAGACATTAAGCGTGAAGGAACCGATTTGACGATTGTGACTTATGGTCGCATGTTAGAGCGTGTTCTTAAGGCTGCTGATGAAGTGGCTGCTGACGGCATTAGCGTTGAAGTGGTTGACCCTCGCACCCTCATTCCGCTTGATAAGGATTTGATTATCAATTCGGTTAAGAAAACGGGCAAGTTGATGTTAGTCAATGACGCTTATAAAACGGGTGGATTTATTGGAGAAATAGCTGTTCAGGTTACAGAAAGCGAAGCTTTTGATTATCTTGATTATCCAATTGTGCGTTTGGCGAGTGAAGATGTACCTGTGCCTTATGCCAGTGTTTTGGAACAAGCTATCCTACCTGATGTCGAAAAGATTAAAGCGGCTATTTATAAGATGGCTCGAAACGGGCACGTAGATTAAAAGGGGGTGTTTTCTGTGGCAAATGAGATTATCATGCCAAAACTTGGTGTAGACATGCAAGAAGGAGAAATTCTCGAGTGGAAATTCTCTGAAGGCGATGTAGTGAACGAAGGTGATATTCTTCTTGAAATCATGTCTGACAAGACTAATATGGAAATCGAAGCTGACGACTCTGGTGTACTTTTGAAAATCGTTCACCCAGCTGGTGATGTGGTGCCAGTGACTGAAGTGATTGGCTATATCGGAGCAGAAGGGGAAAACGTTGATGATTTGGTGGGAGAAGGGCAGGCTGAACAGTTAGAGCCTGTTCAGGAAGCATCAGCTGATTTCTCTCAACCGTCTGATGCGCCAGCTATTTTTCAAAAAGGTAAGATACGTGCGACACCAGCAGCAAGAAAGTTAGCCGCAGAGCGTGGAATCGCGCTTGATAGCATCAGCGGGACTGGTGAAAATGGGCGTATTCATAAAGATGACGTGGTGAGGTTTGCTAAGCTGCGCGTGACGCCGCTTGCTCGTAGGATTGCGGAAGATATGGGCCTTGAGCTTTCTGGTATCGCTGGAACTGGTATTAGTGGCAAGATTACTAAGGATGATGTCTTTGCTAAAGCAGGTACCGATAAGAACAAGGGTAGTGAAGAGATTCAAAGTGTGCCAGATGGTATCGAAGTGATTAAGATGTCTGCTATGCGCAAGGCAATCTCAAAAGGCATGTCGAGGTCTTACTTTACAGCTCCAACTTTCACGCTTGATTATGACATAGATATGACGAATCTTTTCGCGCTTCGTAAGCAGTTGATTGAGCCAATCATGGCAAAAACGGGCTACAAGGTGACTGTAACTGATTTGATTGGACTTGCGGTTGCGAAGATCTTGATAAAAGAGGAGCATCGTTATTTAAATGCCTCTTTGATTAATGACGCAAAAGCTATTGAGTTGCATCATTTTGTTAATCTGGGTATTGCCGTGGGCTTGCCAGATGGTTTGGTGGTTCCAGTTGTTCATGGAGCTGATAAGATGACCTTGTCTGATTTTGTGGTTGCCTCAAAAGATGTGATTCAGAAAGCGCAAGCTGGCAAATTAAAGGCAGCTGATATGTCTGGGTCAACTTTCTCTATCACGAACCTAGGAATGTTTGGGGTTAAGTCCTTTAACCCGATTATCAACCAGCCAAACTCTGCTATTTTAGGAATTTCAGCGACCGTTGACACGCCAGTTGCTATTGATGGACAGGTAGTGATTCGTCCAATTATGGGACTTAGCTTGACCATTGATCATCGTTTGGTCGACGGGATGAATGGTGCTAAATTTATGTTGGATTTAAAAGCGTTGCTAGAAAATCCTTTGGAACTATTGATTTGAGATTAAAAAGATTAAGAAAGGAAATTTATGGCAGTAGAAATTATCATGCCAAAGCTCGGTGTGGACATGCAAGAAGGAGAAATTCTTAAGTGGAAAAAAGCTGAAGGCGATGTAGTGAACGAAGGTGATATTCTTCTTGAAATCATGTCTGACAAGACTAATATGGAAATCGAAGCTGACGACTCTGGTGTACTTTTGAAAATCGTTCACCCAGCTGGTGATGTGGTGCCAGTGACTGAAGTGATTGGCTATATCGGAGCAGAAGGGGAAGTGATTGCTGAAGATCTCAGTCTCAAGGAAGCCGCTAGTCAACTTGAGTCTGCAGGTCTTGAAGTACCAAATGCTGTTTCTACTAAAGCTGGAGTTTTTAGTGCAGCTGATTTAGCGGCAGATGAATATGATTTGATTGTCGTCGGTGGTGGACCTGCGGGTTATTATGCCGCCATTCGTGGAGCACAGTTAGGGGCTAAAGTTGCTATCGTTGAAAAATCAGAATTTGGCGGTACTTGCTTGAATGTCGGTTGCATTCCAACCAAGACTTATCTCAAGAATGCTGAAATTTTAGACGGCCTTAAAATCGCTGCAAATCGAGGCATTAATCTTGCCTCAACAGATTACAGTATTGACATGGATAAGACCGTTGATTTTAAAAATACGGTTGTAAAAACGCTAACTGGCGGTGTCCGTTCACTTCTAAAAGCCAATAAAGTAACCATTTTTAATGGACTTGCCAAAGTCAATCCCGATAAAACAGTCCATATTGGTTCTGAAATCATCAAAGGGTGCAAGATTATTCTTGCTACAGGTTCCAAAGTGTCACGTATTAATATCCCTGGCATTGATTCGCCACGTGTTTTGACATCTGATGAGATTCTTGATTTACGTGAGATACCGAAATCTCTTGTTGTTATGGGTGGTGGCGTTGTTGGTATCGAGCTTGGTTTGGTCTGGGCATCTTACGGCGTTGAGGTGACTGTTATCGAAATGGCTGACCGCATTATTCCAGCAATGGACAAAGAAATCTCACAAGAGTTGCAAAAAATTTTGACGAAAAAAGGCATGACCATTAAGACAAATGTTGGGGTGAGCGAAATCATTGATGAGACAAGTCACTTAAGCTTGAAATTAACAAATGGTGAGACTATCCAAGCTGATAAAGCTCTGCTATCTATCGGACGCGTGCCACAGATGAAAGGTCTTGAAAATCTTGGCTTAGAGATGGACGGCAATCGTATCAAAGTTAACGATTATCAAGAAACGTCAATTCCAGGTATCTATGCCCCAGGCGACGTCAACGGTCAGAAAATGCTGGCGCACGCTGCTTACCGCATGGGAGAAGTGGCTGCTGAGAATGCTCTTTCTGGTAATCATCGCAAAGCAAAACTCAAGTACACTCCCGCAGCAGTTTATACGCATCCAGAAGTTGCCATGGTCGGATTGACCGAAGAAGCTGCGCGAAAGCAATACGGTGATATTTTGATTGGCAAATCAAGTTTTTCAGGAAATGGACGTGCTATCGCTTCAAATGAAGCCCAAGGATTTGTCAAAGTCATTGCAGATAGCAAGTACCATGAAATCTTGGGTGTTCATATCATTGGACCAGCAGCGGCGGAGCTCATCAACGAAGCAGCAACTATCATGGAAAATGAATTGACCGTTGATGACGTGGCCCAAGCTATCCATGGGCATCCGACTTTCTCAGAAAACATGTACGAAGCCTTCCTAGACACCATCGGACAAGCCATCCATAACATGCCGAAGAACTAGTTTGACAGACGCTGTGATTCAACAAGTTAGCATAAATCAATGTTAACACTTGAAAAATTATTTTTAAGTTGTATACTTTTTAAGAAATTAGACATTATGAAATTAACTAGTTTATTGGAAGTGTAACATGAATAAATTTTCTTTATATGTTAGGTTGCTGTATTTTGTAGTATTTGTCTTTATAACGGTTCTATTTTTATTCTCACCTAGGATAATTGTGGTGCATTTTATTAATGGGATACCCGATGGGTATGACAATAGAATACTTCTTTCTGTATTCTTTGTTATTTCTGTATTTATCGGTGAAGTTAGTATCTTTTTTTCAAAATATTATCGAAAAAAAGAGAATACACAAGACTTCCCGTTACTTTTCCCAGGTGAAATTAGATTTCTTCAGGTTTATTTACTGATAAATTTGGCATTTATTTGTGCCATGATTCAACAAGTTCTCACCAGTTAATATAGATTAAAAGGAGTATGAGATAGGATTCTCATGCTCTTTATGTATGAATTTTTTCTAAATCAAAAAAGGACTGCAGTCACAATTAAGTGATTTACTGCAATCCTTTTTAGTTGAGCATGAAAATTGAAGTGTGAATTAAGTTTTGAGGATGCTTCTGTTTTGAATGTAATATTAAAAAGCTAGGCTTTTTCTTGTGCGATGTTAGTTGATGTTTGTGTTTTAGCAAAGTAAACACCTGTCAAAGTGATTAAAATAGCGATGATAGTTTGGAGATTAAAGCTCTCGTTGAAAATTACCCAAGCGTATAACGCGGCAACAACTGGCTGAGATAGGGTAATTAAGGATGATAGGCAAGCATTCGCTTTTCCCAAACAATAAGCTAATAAGCCTTGCCCTAAAATTTGAGAGACGAGAGCCAGTGCCAAAAGTGGCCAAAGTTCACCAAAATTTTGTGGCACATAAAAGCCTTCGGTAAAGAAAATCACGGTAGCTAGTACTAGTAAAGTGCCAAAAGTACTGATAAACATAATGATGGTTGATGTTACCGAATCGCGCAATTTGTAAACTGTAATCATGAACATGGCGTAAAAGATAGATGAGCCAAGACTTAGTGAATCTCCAAGTAAACGGTCTGGAGACATACTCACTTTATTTGCCATGAGAACCAGCACACCAATAAGCGTAATGAGACCGCCAAACAAAAATTTAGGCATCATTTTTTCTTTGAATAGGAAATAACTGACTGGAATAACGTTGAATAGGTTAAGATTCACCAAAAGATTGGCATTGGCCACACTAGTGTATGAAAAAGAGCTATTCCATAAAGTTAAATCACGCGCTAAAAATGCTCCCGCTAGAATAATTGTTGCTATTTGTTTGCGGATTAAAGCCTGTAACTCAGACTTCTTGAAAAAAGGCGTTAACATGGGAATGGAAAATAAAACACAGTAAAATCCAGTGTTGATTGGTGGTAAGGGACTGAGTTTGACAAAGATGCCACCAGTTGATAAAAAATAGATAGCTAGAAAAATTAATAAAATATATTTGTTATTATTTGTACGATTTTGCTTCATTTTTTCGCCTCAGTCTAAAAGGAAATCAGTCGTCATCTGGAGCGTATTCGTGGGGTAAAATGTCACCCAGACCAAATCATTATCACCAGCGGGCTTCAACAATCGCTGGATTATATTTGCCAGTTTTTGGGGAATACGAAAAGAAGTGTTCTGATGGAAGACCCGAGTTATCCCAAGGTGCGTGAAATCTTTAGGAAAAATCACTATCCTATCATAACTGCTGATATTGATGACAAGGGCTTAGAATTGACGTAGGTAGATAGAAATGCTGAGATTGAAATGATTTACACCACACCCTCTCACCAATTTCCGCTTGGCATGATTATGCCGATTTCTAGACGCCGTGAACTCTTGAGTTTTGCTGAGGCGCATAATTCTTTTATTTTTGAGGATGACTATGACAGTGAGCTCCGTTATTATCAACGTCCCATTCCGGCCTTGAAATCAATTGACTATCTGGATCGTGTGATTTATCTGGGGACTTTTTCAAAAATCCTTTCACCCTTTTTCGTATGGGCTATATGGTTTTGCCAGAACAGTTCACTGAGAGTTTTCTAGAAAAATTCAAGTTTTACAACAGTATGGTCAATCTCTTAAATCAGATTGCTCTAGCCAATATCCTATCAAGTGGTGATTACGACCTCTTAGTTCGCAAGATGAATCATGTTTTCAAAAAGCGCTATGATGCCTTTAAAAAAGAATTTGAGCAGTTTAATACGCCTATAAAATTGTCTTCAAACGTCAGTGGACAGTATTTTTTGGTGACTTTTCTTGATAAAATCAACCAATGTGATGCCATCAAACGCGCAGAAAAAGAAGGGGTTCGGGTTTATGACACCATGCAATTTTGGCAAGAAAAAGCCGATTGCTTGCAGGAAAGTCTATTTCTTGGATTTAGTAAGATTTATTTGGAAGATATTCCAGATTGTATCAGACGGTTTAGAAAAGCTTGGGAGAATTAGCGAGCAAATTAAAAGACGGTGGATTGAGATTCTGATATACTAAACCTAATGAAAATGAAGGAGCTTTCAGATGAAGTATATCGTTAACAAGTCCCACAATCCCGCTTACAATATTGCCTTGGAAACTTATGCTTTTCGTGAATTGCGAGACGAAGACGAGCTTTTTATTCTTTGGATAAATGAGCCAACTATTGTGATTGGAAAACACCAGAATGCAATCGAAGAGATTAATAAGGCTTACACTGATAAATATGGGATTCATGTCGTTCGTCGTTTGTCAGGTGGTGGTGCTGTTTATCACGACCTTAACAATCTGAATTACACAATTATTTCCAACAAAGCAGAAGAAGGGGCGTTTGATTTCAAGACGTTTTCGCAACCAGTCATTGAAACTTTAGCTGATTTAGGAGTCACAGCGACTTTCACCGGACGAAATGACCTTGAGATTAATGGCAAGAAATTCTGTGGGAATGCACAAGCTTATTACAAAGGACGCATGATGCACCATGGGTGCCTGCTTTTTGACGTGGACATGACCGTTCTTGGTAATGCCCTGCAAGTTTCAAAAGATAAAATCGAGTCAAAAGGTGTTAAATCAGTGCGTGCGCGTGTGACCAATATTTTGGATGAATTACCAGATAAAATCACAGTTCAAGAGTTTTCAGACAGATTATTAGGCAAAATGAAAGCATCTTATCCAGATATGACCGAGTACGTCCTTTCTGATGAGGAATTAACTGAGATTAAGAAACTTGCTGATGAGCAATTTGGCACTTGGGACTGGACTTACGGCAAATCACCAGACTACACCATCAAACGCTCAGTCCGCTACCCAGCAGGTAAGCTGACAAGTTATGTGAAAGTCGAAAAATCTATGATTACAGGACTGAAAATTTACGGTGATTTTTTTGGCATCAAAGACATTTCAGATATTGAAGAAAAACTCATCGGCCTTCGCTACGAATACCAAGACATTTTAGCCAAACTTCAAACAATCGACACCACATCATACTTCACCAACATCACCCCACAAGAAATCGCTAAAGCAATTGCGGAGTGAGGAAAGAAATAACCCCAGCTAGAAAATACTAGCTGGGGTTTTGGATAGTTTTAATTATCTTTTATTTCGATATAATCAATGTTATATTCAATTGTTGAGAACAGTTTATCAGTCCCAAATTCAACTTGATGAGTTTTGCTAGGTGTCCAGTTGTTAAGAGATAAATATTCTTCATCAACAACTACGCCTTGATCATTTTTTAATTTTGCTACTATACTTAAGTCTTCAATTGTAAATTCTGTGTTGTTAGTTACAGTAGCATTATATTATGCATACTCTTCGAAAGAATCTTCTTCGTTTTTAGTAAATGACAAAGAGTTAATTGGATTTAGAACTTGTTCTTTTGCATTATTATTGTTTTGAACTTCTTTACCAGAAGCTAAGAGTTCATCTAAATTCTTTTGATTAGCTTTTGAAGCTTTTATCTTTTTGATTTTGTTAATTTTATTTAAAACTTCAGTTCTGTTATCGTAAGCATTAGACCATTTTTCATAGAATGAATCTGCTCCGAATGCTTGAGCAACTTTATTACATTCTTTTAATGAATTGATATAAGCAATAGCTTCTTCTTGTAATTTACTATCTTTGAATGAGAGATTGCTATATTTACCGATTTGATAGCAGTAGTGTAGAATTCTTTTGATTCATCGTCGTAGCTATCTGTGTAAGCTCATCTTGACTCTAAACCTTTTGCAAGAGATGACATAAATTTATCATCATAATACGTTTTTTCATCAGTCTTTTTAGAACATCCAACTAAAACTACATAAATAATGGCAATGAAACCTAAAAACCATTTGTTCATGCTTTTAATTCTTCTATCAGCGTTTTACGTGGTTCAGTTTTTGCACGTGTATTCTTTATTAATCTAAATGATGTGTGTGTGGTAATCCATTGTTCTAGCTTGATGTTAAGCCAGAATGAATAAATACCTATTGTAATAATTGTTAGAATGAGCCATTTAATCCAGTTTCCAAAGAGTTGCGTGGCTGTGCCGTCAAAGTACAAACGATGACCGTCAATGACAGTGTGTTTGACTTTCCAATTAACCATGATACAAATCCCCCAAGGCGCACAAATGCCTAGGGTGCAAATAGTAATCAGACTAGCGATGATACGGTGGCCAACATAACTTAGCAAACCACCATCAAAATAACTTTCTTGTTTCATAAAAACTCCTATATGTGAAATTCTAAACGTTTTAATGTGAGTAAAACGATATTAGTTTAACATATTGAAATTAGCTATGCAATACAGATTGAAAAATAATGAAAATCATATTTAACTACAGAAAAAAATTACATTTTTGTTATAATGTTTAAAAAAGGATTGGTGGCAGATTTATGCCAGAGATGAGACGCTGTGACCGAGAAGTGACTGATTTAGCAGAAATTCAGGCAATCATTGAGAAAAGTATGATTTTACATTTAGGACTTTTTGATGAAGAGTTTCCTTATGTGGTCCTCTTCATTATGGCTGTGAATACGATGAAGAAAAGGATCAATTTATCTTTTACATGCATGGAGCAAGGCAAGGACATAAACTTGATTGGATTGCTCAAAATCCAAAAGTATGTATTCAAATTGAAGGTGAAGTGATACTTGATTACAACCATGAAATTCCATGTAAATACGGTGCTTTCTTTACGTCATTTATCGGTCGTGGAAAAGCAGAGCTCTTGGATAAATATGATGAAAAGCACACGCTTTAGATCAATTAATGCAACATCAGACTGGAAAAAGATTTGAATTCACCGAGAAAATGACCATGTCAGTAGCTGTGATAAAAGTCGTGGTAACAGATTATTCAGCCAAAGCTAAGAAAATGATACCTAAAAAATAACACAAAGCAACTAAACACTTTAGTTTGGTTGTTTTTATCATTAAAATTCCAGAAAAATTAAAAAAGTTCTTGACTTTGAGCAGACTCCAAGGTGTAATATTATTAGTAGTTATCGGAATAAGAGGAAAGAATGGACAGTTTTTCGGATAGGGCTATGAAAAAGGATTACTTTTTCAGTAATCGTGATTTAGCTAAATTATTTATTCCATTAATTATCGAGCAGGGCTTGGAATTTTTGGTCGGGTTAATTGCTTCCATCATGGTTTCAAGGGTGGGTGAAGCAGCGGTGTCAGGTGTATCCTTGGTTGAATTCTTGATGGCACTCTTTATCAGTATATTTGCGGCTTTTGCGACTGGTGGTGGGATTGTTGCTGGGCAATATCTCGGTGATCGCGATAGCAAAAATGCCAATAAAGCAGTCAATCAGTTGGTGAAATTCACTTCGTACTTTAGTTTAGCGATTACGCTTTTGATTTTTGCGATTAAACCCTTTATTTTAAGTCACTTGTTTGGGGCAATCACGCCTGAAGTTCACGCGCAAGCCGATCGTTATTTTAATATTGTCGCACTCTCAACACCGTTTATTGCTCTTTACAATTCGGGCGCAGCGATTTTCAGAACCTTAAATAAATCACGCTTGCCGATGAATATCATGCTGGTGATGAATGGCTTGAATATTGTCATGGGCGTCAGCTTGATTTATGGTTGCGGTTGGGGCGTTGAAGGAGTGGCTGTTCCAATTCTATTTTCTCGTGTAGGTGCCATGTTTTTAATTTTGTGGTTTGCCCATCATATTAAGTCAGATTTGACTTTAGGAAACTTCTTGAAAGAAAAAGTTGATTGGCAAATGATTAAAAAAGTTCTTGGTATTGGACTACCATTTGGTTTTGAAAATGGCATGTTTTTCCTTGGACGCTTGATTGTCTTATCTGTTGTTTCTTTGTTTGGAACAGCAGCCATCGCAGCTAACTCAGTTGGTGGAACGATTATCATGTTTCAAGGTTTGCCAGGTATTTCAATTGTCCTTGGTTTAGCTGTTATCATTTCAAAATGTGTTGGTGCTGGTGACTATGAGCAGGCTGAGTTTTACAAGCGAAAAGTTAGCCGAATCATTCATGCTGCAAATACTTTGTTTTCAGTTATTGTTGTTGCCTTAATGCCCTTTTTGATGATGATTTATGATTTGTCAGATCAAGCGACACATTATGTTTGGATTATTGTGCTTGCTCATGGAATTTTAGTAAGTATTTTCTGGAATTCAGGTTATGTCTTGCCGGTTGTCTTTCGTAGTGCGGGAGATGCTAATTTCCCAATGGTTATCGGTATTGCCTCAATGCTTTTAGTTCGCGTGGTATGCGCCTACTTTTTATCGGTCAATTTTGGTATGGGAATGCTCGGAACTTGGGTAGCTATGTTCTTAGACTGGATTGTTAAAGGTATCATTTATGAAATCCGCTACCGCAAAGGCACTTGGAAAAATTACAAATTAGTATGATAAAACTAAAAAAGGAACTGGATTATCCAATTCCTTTTGGTTTGTTTAATGCAACAATTCGTGATAAATAGCTGCTTCGTCATCTTGGTCAACGTTGAAAATGATTTTTTTGACATACTGACTTTGATCTAGAAATGCTTTAACAGTGTTTACAGCGATTCTAGCAGCATCTTCGTTGATAAAGTGTTTGTCGTGATTAGTTGCTAGGGATGATAGGGCAACAGATTCCAGTTTATTTTTTTCTGCTAGGGTTAAGCAAGAAAGGTAGCTTTGAGCAAGCAAATCAGCGTCAGACTCTGTTAAGTGCTCATTGATAGCAGGGCCAACGGTGTGAAGAATAAATTTGGCTGGAAGGTTGTAACCAGGAGTGATTTTTGCACTACCTTCTGGTTCATCGTGCCCTTGGTCTTTCATAAGATTATAGCATTCCAGACGTAGTTGAACACCGGCATAAGTATGAATGGTATTGTCAGTGCATTCGTGAAGCGGTTGGAAGCAACCTAGCATTTGGCGATTAGCCGTATTGACGATAGCATCGACTTGAAGTCGTGAAATATCACCCTTCCAGACATACAAGCGGTCGTCAGTCGCAAGTGGTTGTAAGTGATTTAAAAAAACGACCACCCGTTCAGCTTTTTTTAATTGAAGGTAATCATTTTGCATGATTAAAAAACGCGTTGAGACAGCCATTGGCGGTCTGACATTAAGAAGAGCACGCAAGAGAGTTTCTTGTCCAGGTGAGTCATCTGGAACATTGATGGCTTTAAATTGCGGATTCTCCATAATAAGGTAATCTAATAGGAAGTTTACCATTTCTTTCTTAGTCATATGGACTCCTTACTAATTTTAAAATCGCTTTCTCAAATGTTAGTATATCACCTTTTTAAGGAATTCGCATCAAGAAAAAGAAGTTTGAAAGTTAAAATTAAAAAAGTAGAGATTGCTTTTTCAGTCAATCTCTACTTTTTAATAATCAAATCAATAGCTTTAGCAAGTTTCTCTTCTTGCTGCTTAGGGTCAGCTACTGGTTCTTCGATGACTTGATTGATTTTATTGCCGATGACAATACCAATAGTACGATTAATACTTGACCTTGGCAGATCTCCCAGAATTGGAATTTACTTATGCGCCACCATTTGGAGCAGCAAAAGACCCAGTTAATATGGCAGGATATGCTGCGCTTAATATCATTGAAGGCGTTAGTGAATCTATTCAGTGGTATGAATTGGCTGACGAATTAGCCAAAGGTATGGTCTTTCTTGATGTCCGTACTAAAGCAGAAGTTGCTAGAGGTTATATTGCAAATGGTATTAACATACCACTAGATAGCTTACGTGACAGTTTGTCTGAGTTAGACCCTAACAAGGAATACATTATCAGCTGTCACAGCAGTCTTCGTTCTTATATTGGCGAACATATCTTGAAACAAAACGGTTTTAAAGGGAAGAATCTCGATGGGGCTTACCACCTTTATAGTACTGTAAAACCAGAGGAGATTAAACGTGATTAAATACATTTCAGCTAGTCAACTACAAGAGGCTTTAAAGGAACAGCCGTTAAACATTATCGATGTCCGTGAGAGAATAGAGTTTGCCCTGGGACATATTCCAACAGTGGTTAACCTTCCTTTAAGTAAATTTGTATCAGGCTACCAAGCACTTGATAAAGATAAAACATATCATATCATTTGCCAAAGTGGTGCCCGTTCAGAACAAGCCTGCTTTTTTCCAGATGACCAAGGCTATAAAGTGGTAAATGTTGATGGTGGCACATCAGCGTGGCCAGGAGTATTAGAATACTAATTTAAACATCTTTCTATTTTTTAGCAGGGCAAATTTGTCCTGCTTTTATGATATAATCATCTTATGATTGATAAAAATGATATTTTACAAAAGGCTGAAAAGCTTGTTTATGATAAATTACACGCAGAAGCTAGTGGTCATGACTGGTGGCATGCGGTTCGTGTGAGAAATACTGCGCGTGAATTGGCTGAAAAAGAAGGAGCAGATAGTTTTATCTGCCAGTTGACAGCTTTGGTGCATGACATGACTGATGAGAAGTTAAATGATGATCCTAAGCAAGCTCTATCTGATTTAAAGGCTTGGCTTATCGACCAACAACTCTCTCAAACAGACGTTGACCACATCATTCAAATCATCAATACCATGTCTTTTAAGGGAGATGGTAGCAGTGTTCCAGTAACTTTAGAAGGAAAAATTGTGCAAGATGCTGACCGTTTGGATGCTGTTGGTGCAATTGGTATTGCCAGATGTATGGCTTATTCAGGTAGCAAGGGGCGTCCGATTCATGACCCCAACATGACTGCCCGTGAACATTTGACTGCTGAGGAGTATCGTAATGGTAAGGACACCGCAATCCTGCATTTTTACGAGAAACTGCTTAAACTCAAAGATTTGATGAACACAAGCCACGCTAGAAAAATGGCAGAGCACCGCCACGCGGTTTTGGAAGAATTTCTAAAAGAATTCTACGCAGAATGGGATGGCAAGTTGTAAGAAGGAGAGACTGATATGACGATTAGACGAGCAAAAGAAAGTGATATATCAAAACTGATTGATTTACTAGAGCAAGTTCTTTTGGTTCATCACAAGGTTAGACCTGATTTGTTCCAAGAAAAGGGCGTTAAATACACGGAAGCCCAATTAGCTGAGCTGATTGCTGATGATAATCGTCCGATTTTTGTCTATGAAGACGAAGAGGGAGAAGTTCTTGGGCATATGTTTACCATTATCGAGCATTCGTCAGCGCCAAAAGTACCGCAAAAGACACTTTTTATTGATGACTTGTGTGTGGATGAAGCTGCGCGTGGGCAAAAAATCGGTGAGCAGTTATATCAGTTTGCTTTGCAGTATGCCAAAGAGATTGGTTGTTACAACTTAACGTTGAATGTCTGGAGTGCTAATAAATCTGCTGTGCGCTTCTATGAACGCCAAGGCATGACACCACAAGAAACACGCATGGAACAGATGATTGATTAAAAAATAGAAGTCACGAGCAATCGTGGCTTTTTAGTAACTAAATTTCCCAAAATCAAACGTAGAAAACGTTTTAGTTAATTATATAATTATGGGAATAGTTGTTAAATTTCTAATTTTAATAAGATACCTAAAATCTACTGCCAAATGTATAAATTTATGCTACAATTAAAATGAATACTGTTAGCCAAAGGGCTGACGTTAATAGAAAGGGTAATAATGACTGACAAATCTACTTTGAACGATGTTCAAAAAATCATTGTTCTTGACTATGGTAGCCAGTACAACCAATTGATTGCTCGTCGTATCCGTGAATTTGGTGTCTTCTCTGAACTACGAAGCCACAAAATCACAGCTGATGAAGTTCGCGCAATTAACCCAATTGGTATCGTACTTTCAGGTGGTCCAAATTCAGTTTATGCTGACAATGCCTTTGGTATTGATGAAGAAATTTTTGAATTGGGTATTCCAATTCTTGGTATCTGCTATGGTATGCAATTGTTGACTGATAAACTTGGTGGTAAAGTTGTTCCAGCCGGACAAACTGGTCACAGCGAATACGGTCAATCAACACTTCATCTAAAAGCTAAATCAGAACTTTTTGCTGACACACCAGATGAACAAACCGTTTTAATGAGCCACGGTGATGCAGTTACCGAAATTCCAGCAGGTTTCCACCTTGTTGGCGATTCTGCTGATTGCCCTTACGCAGCCATTGAAAATACTGAGAAAAACATTTATGGTATTCAATTCCACCCAGAAGTTCGCCACTCAGTATATGGTAATGATATTTTACGTAACTTTGCTTTCGGAATCTGTGGTGCTAAAGGCGATTGGTCAATGGATAACTTCATTGACTTGCAAATCAATGAAATCCGTCAAAAAGTTGGTGACCGTAAAGTTCTTTTGGGACTTTCAGGTGGTGTTGACTCATCAGTAGTAGGTGTCCTTCTTCAACGTGCTATCGGTGACCAATTGACATGTATCTTCGTTGACCACGGTCTTCTTCGTAAAGGAGAAGGTGACCAAGTTATGAACATGCTTGGTGGTAAATTCGGATTGAACATCATTCGTGTTGATGCTTCAAAACGTTTCTTAGACCTTCTTGCTGGCGTTGATGACCCAGAGAAAAAACGTAAAATCATCGGTAATGAATTTGTCAGTGTATTTGACGACGAAGCAAGTAAACTTAAAGGTGTTGACTTCTTAGCACAAGGTACTCTTTACACAGACGTTATCGAATCTGGTACAGATACAGCTCAAACAATCAAATCACACCACAACGTTGGTGGTCTTCCAGAAGACATGCAATTTGAATTGATTGAACCACTTAACACACTTTTCAAAGACGAAGTTCGTGCGCTTGGTACAGCTCTTGATATGCCTGACGAAATCGTTTGGCGTCAACCATTCCCAGGACCAGGACTTGCTATCCGTGTGATGGGGGAAATCACAGCAGAACGTCTTGAAACAGTTCGAGAATCTGATGCTATCCTTCGTGAAGAAATTGCTAAAGCTGGTCTTGATCGTGATATCTGGCAATACTTCACAGTTAACACAGGTGTGCGCTCAGTTGGTGTTATGGGTGACGGACGTACTTATGATTACACAATCGCAATCCGTGCAATCACATCAATCGACGGTATGACAGCAGACTTTGCACGTATCCCATGGGATGTTCTTCAAAAAATCTCTGTTCGTATCGTAAATGAAGTTGATCACGTTAACCGCATCGTCTACGATATTACAAGTAAACCACCTGCAACAGTTGAGTGGGAATAAAAAATTAGCCAAATGGCTAATTTTTTTATGTTTGACACAACGATTGATAAGCGAAGCGTCATCAGAGTTGATGTCAACCCCTCTGCATGTGAAAGTTAACTTTGCGATTGAAGTGAGTCAAGGTTAACATGAATCGCTGAGTGGGAGTAGTACTAGATTTTTAGCGACGAAGTCGCAATAAAAATCTTTAGTAATTACCCCTGCGATAGCTGTCTCAGAGCAAGGAGCGAAAGCCACGATATGATTAGTTAGCCACGAACTGCTGGGAGTTTAAACGATATAACCACTTAGAGGAAAATCTTCTAGGTGGTTTTTTGTTGAATTTATCAAATCAAGTGGTATAATATCAAAACTTATTAACGGTATTTGTTTGGAATAAAGGAGGTTTGAAATGGAACTTTGGGATGCTTAAGATGCGCATTTGAATGTTATTGCTGGTCGAGTTTTGGTTCGTGGGGAAAAGATTCCAAAAGGTGTTTATCATTTGGTGAGTGAAGTTATCGTGAGGCATCAAGACGGGACTTATTTGTTGACACAAAGAAATTCAAAAAAATCTTGGTGGGATGTGGGAAGCGACTGCTGCTGTTTCAGCTTTGCAAGGCGAAAATCCCTTAGAGTGTGTCAAACGTGAATTGCGTGAAGAGATAGGAATTTTGACAGATGATTTTATCGAAGTGGGGCGCGTGTTGCATCAGAAACATCAGACCTATTATGTCAATTATCTCTGTCACACAGATGTCGATAAGGATAGTATCGTTATTACTTTGACGAAAACGGTCGAGTCGTAACTGGCGACCAAGAAATCAACGTTCAAGAATTGCATTTTGATGAAAATGGTGTTCAAACTAAAGGCGGATTTGCTACAGACGCTGAAGGTCACAAACACTCTTACGATGCAAAAACTGGTGACTTGGAAGATGAAAATGTCGCTCCTGTAGAAGCTTAATCAGTCATCAAAAAGTATGTTAGTATTTCAATACTAAACGAATTTAAACAAGCAATAACTCCATAATAAAAAGCTATCAAATCTAGTGATATGCGTGCTAGTATTCGGTAGCTTTTTAAACTTAAAACTTTAAGCTTAGCTAGTATTGGTGTATAATTTGGGTGAAGAAAGATGCCTTAGTATTTTAATACTAAATTAAATTCACATCTAAAAAGGAGGTTTCAGGATATGATGAGTGAACAGAAAAAGGCTAGTTTTAGAGATTATGTTGCTTCAAATGCTATTCCTATTATGGTTGAAGCGGTCTTTGCCTTGTCATGTTTAATTGTCCCATCAAGCTATCTTATCTACACCAATGCTTTATTTTACTTTTTGCTCTTGGTTTATTTTCTCATCTCCAAAGATCTTAACTTAAAAGAATGGTTTAGGAGTTTTAAAAGCGGAAGAAAGTAATGGATTCAGGTTTTACTGACGCTGTTAGGATTCATGCTTGCCTTTTCTTTAACCATATTGTTAGAAGGATTTTTCCCAATTTTGATACTGGGAGTATCGGACTTAGAAGAGATAGCTGGCTGACTTTAACCGTATTTGCTATTTCGACTATTCTTTTGCCAGCTGTAACAAAAGAGACGTTTTACCGCAAGAACATGATTCTGTTTGATAGCAAGAAGGCAATTATCCTCACGACCTTTTTTAGTATGCTACTCTATGCTTTGGAGCATTCGCTTTCCTTTTGGGGAATTTTCTTGACCATGATTTGGGTACTGCCGTTGAGCTTATCTTATATCAGAACTAGAAATATTTACGTTGTCATGACGGCGCATTTTATTGGCAATCTTATCGGCAATGGCAGCGATGTGATAGCTACCTTGATTCATTGGTTATCTTAACTGAAACCTTACAATAGGCATCCTTAGCTGAATTTGGCTGGGGTGCTTTTTTAGGTTTAAATGACCAAAAAAATTGTGCAGATAGACCACTAGTGATATGCAAACGTTTGCGATATAATGCACTTAGTAATAATGATGGAGAAAAATTATGGCAAAAAGAGAACATTTTTTGAGAGAAGCAATGACGATTGCAATCCCTGTAGCTTTGCAAGCCATGCTACAGTCATCCTTTTCAATGATAGACCAATTAATGGTTGGTCAGCTTGGAAAGACTGCCATTGCAGCGGTGGAAGTTGGCGGAAAGCCACAATTTGTCTTTGCCTTTGTTAGCGGAGCAATTGCGACAGTAACAGGTATCATGGTTTCTCAGTATATGGGAAAAAATGATCAGAAAAAGATTAATACCAGCATGTCAGTCAATCTCTTAGTTATGCTGTGCTTGGCTCTATTTACTATGGGCTTGTGTTTAATCTTGCCTGATGTGCTGGCAGGAATCTTCACTAAGGATACCGAAGTTGTGGGGACTGCTAAGCCCTATATTGAGCTCTTAGCTTGGGTCTATCCTTTATCTGGGGTCGCAACACTTTTAGCGGTTCAACTGCGTTGTCGAAATTACGCTAAGTATCCGCTCTACATTAGTGCAGTCGCTGCGGTGGTCAATACCTGCTTAAACTATCTCTTGATTTTTGGGCATTTTGGCTTTCCTGCCATGGGAATCAAGGGGGCTGCACTAGCTAGTTTAATGTCTCAAGTAGTGAATATGGCTTTGATGGTTTATTTTTACCATAGAACTTGTCAATTTAGCTTTGATTTGCGGATGAAGGCTTCAGAGATTAGTCAGTACCTCATCATGCTAACACCTATTGTGGTTAATGAGCTGCTTTGGACTTTGGGGCAAAATGTCAATACCTACATTTATGGGCACATGGGAACGAGTGAGCTTGCGGGGATGTCTCTAACTGGTCCTATTCAAGGGCTATTTATTGGGGCTTTGTTTGGGTTGTCACAAGCTGCGGGGATTTTAATTGGACGTAGGCTCGGTGAGCGTGATTACGAGCGAGCTTATCAGGATTCGAAACGTTTGTGCTTTTATGGTTTTGTAGGGTCACTCATCTTATCAATCTTCTTGGTTCTGGGTGAAAATCTCTACATTGACCTATATAATGTTGGTGCTGATGTTAGACAAGTCGGGTCACAACTCTTGTTGATTTTTGCGATTTTAGCACCGGTTAAAGTTCAAAATATGATTTTGGGTGGTGGTGTTATTCGAAGTGGTGGGAGAACCAAGTACATCATGATTATCGATATTTTAGGAACGTGGTGCATCGGAGTACCTTTGGGGCTATTTACAGGATTGGTTCTTAAACTTCCGATTGTCTGGGTTTACTTCATTTTGTCACAAGAAGAGCTCTTTAGATTGATCGTTTCGGTCTTTATGTTCCGTAGCAGAAAATGGATGAACACTATTAAATAAGCTTATTTTTGCTTTAATTGACAACTTGTCAAAAAAATGGTTATTTTACAACTTTAATTGAGAACTTTTGTTCAAAAAGGTTTCTCTGATACCGCTTTCTTTTATCAGTGTTTAGGATGACAAAAGGAGTATTTGTATGAAGTTAGAAACTGCAAGTAGATAATTTCATGCATTATAGAGATGATTTAAAACGTGAGGAAAATCATCTTGAAACGAAAATTGAAGCTATTCGAGTTCAGAAACGTCAGGAAAAGTAAAGGGTATAAGGAGACTGCGAAAATGGGACTTAATATGACTTTGGAGCAAGCACAAGCCCAGTCTGCAAGTATTAGTAGCGTTTGTCAAGCTCAAGTTCAGGGATATCAAGCTTTGCAACGAGCTATCCAAACCTTTGCAGAAGATACTGAAAATTTGCAAGGAAAAGCTTATGATTCTGCCAGAAATTATTATCAGCTAGTTTTGTTGCCACTGGCTCAAGGTGGACAACTGTACGCGGAAACTTTAAAAAAAGCTAGTGCCGATTTTCCAACTAGCTATGAAGAAAAAGTAGATACGAAGAGTTGGAGCGAGGAACAGCTTCAAGAGTATATTCGCAAAGAAGAGATGATTGCCAAGTTTAATGATTATGCAAAATCACTGGCACGTTCTAGCATGCCTTCAGAGCTTAGTATCAACTTGAAATCAATAACACAGAATTACTGCGTGGGTACCATATGACAAAACATGTTTATGAGACAATTTTGGCTCGTTTACGGGCTTATAGTACGGATCCTATCCACTTATTTGATGAACTCAATGATATTGATGCCCAGTTAACGATAGGTATCTCACAGACAAAAACATGTTGGGATGCTTCATCAGGTGCTTTTACTATTCCAAGGGATTTAGGTTGGGCGAATTATTTGTCAGCTTACTCAGCAACAAAAGATTTAAATCTTAGTCAATCTGACCGCACTTTTGTTAATACCATGATGGCTGAATACGGCTTTGATGTAACAACAGCCAAGCAATTATTGATTATTAAGAAAGGAATTGACAAGAAATTTTCCATCTTTCCTCAAAATACGAGGGACTATATCTTTTTAAGGGTAGTCGGCACAGCTAATTATGATGGTTTTCAGTGGGATGAAACATCTGGTTATTTCACCGTACTTCTACATCGAAGTTCCCAGTAGCCCCATCACAGATAAAAAAGCTAGAGTTGTTCAACCATTGCTTAGCATTTATCAAGATTTAGGACTTAGCGACCAAGAAGCTAAACAATTAAATTATAACCTTAGATTGCAGCATGCTCTGGCAAATGGCGGTAAAACTATAAAAGAAATGTATAATGAGGATTCTGTTAAAGGAACTAGTTCTTGTAATAATGCAAAAGAAAATTATAAAAAACTTATGGAACAGTGACCAGTGCTTCTTATTATCGTGATGTTAACAAAGACAGCACTACTCGTGAAAAAGAATTCGTCAAAAATAAGGATTGGGATGAAGTGAAAAAAATAATTTATGACAGTTTAGTTCCAAAGGAAGCACACAAGGCGTTTGGTGAAGACGGTACAAGAAAATATATTTCTGAAAGTTATAAAGACGTTTCAATTTTTTGAATCACATAGAGTCCGCGACAGGCAAATAAAGAAGAATTTATGATTAAAAAAAATAATCGGTATTCGGGTATTGCTAGTTGTAGCACTAGCATTTGGCCTTCATCATTTTAGTCAACCCAAAAATATTTTTGATGGAATGCATTTAGAAATGAAAAAAACTATTTAGGGGAGAATAATTTCTATAAAATAAAGGATGTTGATATTAAAAACTATAAAATCTTTGACAAAGACATGAATGAAACTAATAAGTTTGAGCCGATTATTAGTTATCCAAATTTACATCTGTCTTTTGATTTGTATCAAAAGAATAAAGGAATTCGTATGACTTTTGAAAAGCGCATCAATTCAAAGGTAACCGTTGTCTTTAATGTTTATTATTCAAAAAGAGAGAAAATATTAGATAAAACGCTTCGGCTTAATCTAGCTAACGCAGATAAATACATTGAAGGCCAATCTAAAGTCAAAACTTATCTCACAAAATATGGCATAACGGCATCTGATTTAGCTAAACATTACAATGAAATCGTAAACCAGAAAGTGTTAAAAGATTGGTGTTCTATCTCTGATAGTAAGTTTTCACCTAAAGATTATGGTGATGTGACTGTCAAGACTGAGTGGGGGAATTGGTAATTTTTGAGTGGACACTTGTCCACTTTTTTAATATAATAAAGTCAGTTGTATAACTGACTAAAAATCTGTGAGAGTTTAGAGATAAAAGAGGTAAGTGTAATGTATTATCCTGAAAAGTTAAAAAATCGTCGTTTGGAGCTTGGTTTGAAGCAGACCGAGTTGGCAAAGGAGCTTGGCATTTCTAAGCAGTCTTATTTCACATGGGAGAAGGGAACAACTCAGCCCACGAAGGCGAATTTAGCTAAGTTAGAAGAACTTTTGCAGGTGCCACATGGCTATTTTAGTGAGCTTGAAATTGCCACTTTGTACAAGCAATTAACTGACCAGAATCAAGAAAAAGCTTTGACTTATGTTCAAGATTTACTTGAGGAGCAAAGCAAAGTCGTCTCAATCGTTCAAGAGCCGCGCTTTGCTTATAAGGTTTACGAGCGTTTGTCAGCTGGTGTCGGAGCTAATATCTATGACGACATGGATTACGACACGGTTTATTTTGATAAAGACTTGGCGCATGATTTTGCGTCGTGGATTGATGGGGATTCTATGGAGCCTACTTATCACAATGGCTCTGTGGCTCTCATTCGTGAGACTGGTTTTGACTACGACGGTGCGGTTTATGCAGTCGTTTGGAACTCACAGACTTACATCAAAAAGGTCTATCGTGAGGAAAATGGGCTGCGCTTAGTGTCAATCAATAAAGATTACGATGATAAGTTTGCGCCATATAGTGAAAATCCACGTATTGTTGGAAAAATTGTCGGCAACTTCATGCCAATCATAGGAGGATAAGATGCATTTAAAAGATATTTTAGATTTGGATTCATATGATTTAGCACCAGATAGCAAGGTCGAAATTTTTGATATGGATGATTTTGCAGATTCTGTCATGCATCAGCGCTTTTCGAAGGTTTATTTACCAGAGGATAAAGAGAGCGAACTCTCACCTTATGCTTTCTTGGTTAATGATTCGATTTTAATCACCATGGAGACTTAGATGGGCTATTTTGATTATTCACGAGAGCCGCGTTCTGATATCGCCTTTGTGGATATGAAGTCCTTTTATGCTAGTGTGGAGTGCGTGGACCGTGGCTTGCATCCTTTGAAAACTTCGCTTTGCGTTATGAGCCGAGCTGAAAATGCCAGTAGCTTGATTTTAGCATCTTCACCGACATTTAAGAAAGTTTTTGGAACATCAAATGTCAGCCGAGCTTATGATTTGCCGTTTGATGTTCACACGCACAAGTTTTCTTATTACAATGCCAAACGTCAAGGTTTGCCTACGACGCCTGAATATGTCGCTTACATCGAAAATTGGGCAAAGGCGACTTGGATTGTGCCACCACGAATGGACCGCTACATTGAGAAAAATCTAGAAATTCAGCATATCTTTCAAAACTATGGTAGCATCGAAGACATCTTGCCTTACTCGATTGACGAAGGTTTTATTGATTTGACCTCATCGCTGAACTATTTTATCCCTGATAAGACCCTAGATAAGAAAGAAAAGCTGGATAAGGTTTCTGCCATGATTCAGCGAGAAATTTGGCAAAAGACAGGCATCTACTCAACGGTTGGCATGTCAAATGCTAATCCATTGCTTGCAAAGCTTGCTCTCGATAATGAAGCCAAGCACAATCAGAACATGCGTGCCAATTGGTCTTACGAGGATGTCGAGACCAAGGTTTGGGCGATTCCTAAGATGACTGACTTCTGGGGGATTGGTAGCCGTATGGAAAAACGTCTTAATAATCTTGGCATTTTTACCATCAAAGAACTCGCTAATTTCAATCCCGATATTCTCAAAAAAGAGCTTGGTATCGTGGGGGTCGACCTCTTCTTTCATGCTAACGGCATTGATGAAAGTAACGTTCACCAGCCCTACAAGCCTAAGTCTAAGAGTATTGGCAATTCTCAGGTTTTGCCACGCGATTATCGTAAGAAGGCCGATATCGAGTTAGTTTTTAGGGAAATGGCAGAGCAGGTTGCCATTCGCCTGAGAAGAGTTCACAAGAAGGCAACAAATGTGTCGATTTATGTCGGTTTTTCAAAGCAGGAGAAAAAGCGCCGCATTCAGGCACAAATGAAAATCGAGCCTAGCAATAACACCAAGCAACTGACTGAGCACGTTTTAACTTTGCTGCGCAAAAAATACGATTCGGGTGCAGTTAGACATATCGCGGTATCTTATTCAGGTTTAGTCGATGAATCGTACAGTACGTTTTCTTTATTTGCTGACATTGAAAAAATAGAAAAAGAAGAAAGGCTCCAATCAGCTATTGATGCTATTCGTGATCAGTTTGGCTTTACGACTATTCAAAAGGCTAATGCTCTGCAGGAAGCCTCACGCAGTTTAGAGCGCAGCAAATTGGTCGGAGGGCATTCAGCAGGAGGATTGGATGGATTAAGTTAAGATGATTGACCGCAGTTATTTACCATTTCAAGCGGCGCGTGAGCACTACGACAGAGGCATGGAAAAATGGATGGGCTTTTTCTTATCAGAACACACCAGCTCACTAAAAGCTGACAAAACCAAAGAACTCCTACACACCAACCTTACCAAAGACCAAAAAGCTCTTCTCCTAAGCCAACTCTACACCAGCCACCTCACTGGTGTTTTTACAACCGCAAAAGACAAAGACCACAGCCAACAACTCAGAGGCAAAATCACCGAAATCACCCCACAAGAAATCACCATCAAAACGAAATCCCACTACCACCTCATCAAAACCAAGGACATCCTAGCAATCGGCGTTGAAGTCGAGGGAGTTTAGATATTTTACCTGAATTGAAATAATTACATAATGATGTTTTTCAGTGGTTTCAATTAATATTTGAATTTAGTATAATGTATTTTAGAAATATCTATATTTATCTATAGGTACCTGATATAAAAGGTATGTATGGAGTAAAAACTATAATCAAAGATTCGTACAACTACTAACAAATGATTAATAATTACAAGGAGAGAGAACGTGAGTTCGATAGTGAGTGGAGTTAAGTTAATTGATAATGTAAATCAAACTTTGCGTGATGATCTTAGTGATGAAATAAATTCAGGTAGTAGCATTTCTATAGCTGCAGCTTATTTTTCAATGTATGCTTTTTCAGAACTAAAAAAAGAGTTGAAAAAAGTAGATAACCTTAAGTTTATTTTTACATCACCAACGTTTATTAAAGAATGTGAATCAAAAGAAAAGCGCGAATTTTATATTCCACGTCAAGAGAGAGAACGCAATCTCTATGGATCAGAATTTAAGATTAAACTTCGAAATGAATTGAATCAAAAGGCAATAGCGAAGGAATGTGCAGATTGGATTCGTAATAAAGCAACTTTTAAGACAAATATTACTCATGAAAACATGATGGGGTTTATGAATGTTGATGGTAAGAGTTATATGCCGATTAACGGATTTACCACAGTTGATCTTGGCTGTGAGCGTGGCAATAATGCTTATTATATGATACAGAAAACAGAGTCTCCGATGAGTCGGGCGTATTTACAATTATTTGAACAGCTATGGAATGATAAAAATAAACTTCAAGATGTCACTGACGAAGTTATAAGAAGCATCGCAACAGTTTATAATGAGAATTCACCAGACTATTTATATTTTGTGACACTTTACAATATTTTCAATGAATTTCTTGAAGATGTGTCAGAAGATATTTTACCAAATGAAGCTACTGGTTTTAAAGAAAGTAAGATATGGAACCTTCTTTATAATTTTCAAAAAGATGCTGCAATTGCCATTATCAATAAACTTGAAAAGTATAATGGTTGCATTCTTGCGGATTCAGTTGGCCTTGGAAAAACATTTACAGCTTTATCTGTAATCAAGTACTATGAGAACAGAAATAAATCAGTTCTTGTTTTATGCCCAAAGAAGCTTGCCAATAACTGTAACTGGAATACATATAAAGACAATTATGTAAATAATCCTATTGCAACAGATAGGATGCGTTATGATGTCCTTTTTCATACAGACTTAAGTAGAGATAGAGGGACATCTAATGGCTTAGATCTTGATAGAATTAACTGGGAAAATTATGACCTTGTTGTTATTGATGAGTCTCATAATTTTAGAAATGGTGGTAAGATTTCAGGTGATGATAAAGAAAATCGTTATTTTAAACTGATGAATAAGGTTATAAAAAAGGGAGTAAAGACTAAGGTTCTTATGCTTTCGGCTACACCGGTAAATAATCGATTTATTGACTTACGTAATCAGATTGCCTTGGCTTACGAAGGTGAAAGTGAATTGCTTGATTCAAAACTTGATACAAATAAAAGTATCGATGATATATTCAATCAGGCGCAGAAAGCATTTAATAATTGGAGCAAACTTGAGCCAGAACAGCGTACAACAAGTATGCTGTTAAAGATGCTTGATTTTGATTTCTTTGAGTTGCTTGACAGTATAACGATTGCTCGTTCACGTAAGCATATACAGAAATACTATGATACTTCTGACATCGGTACGTTCCCAAAGAGAAAGTTGCCTATATCCAAGAGACCAGGACTTACGGATCTGGATACATCTGTAAATTACAATGTAATCTTTGAACAATTGAATAATCTGATGCTTTGTATTTACACGCCAACAAATTACATCCTGCCAAGTAAGGCTGCAAAATATATTGACATGTATGATTCAAAACATGTTAAGGGTGGGCTTACTCAAAAGGGACGTGAAGAAGGTATTAGACGATTGATGGCTATTAACCTTATGAAACGTATGGAGAGTTCTGTTTATTCATTTAGACTCACTGTTACACGAATTAAAGATTTGATATCGCTTACGTTACAAGAGATAGAAGATTTTGAAAACGGTAAGACAAAAACAGAACTTAAGCTTACAGATGTGACAGAGTCAGAATTCGATGAAGATGATCAGAATGATGGTGTATTTGCAATAGGCAAGAAGGTGAAAATTGATATTGCAGATATGGACTATGTTACATGGAAAAGAGAACTTGAAGGTGATAGAGAAAAATTAGTTTCTTTGTTGGCTATGATTGCACCAATTACTCCATCACATGATAGTAAATTGCAGGAACTCTTTGATGTTATAGATGGTAAGATGAAGAAGCCTATCAATCCAGGAAATAAGAAACTTATTATTTTTACTGCGTTTGCTGACACAGCAGAATATTTGTACGACACAGTTAGTGAGTATTGTAAAAAGAAATTCGGTTTAGATACGGCGCTTGTTACGGGGTCCGTAGACGGAGAACGACAGTAAAAGGACTTAGAACAGATTTGAATACCGTACTTACATGTTTCTCTCCAATTTCCAAAGGGAAGGATCTGCTTATGCCCAATCAGAAGGCAGAGATTGATGTGCTTATAGCAACTGACTGTATTTCAGAAGGTCAGAACCTTCAGGATTGTGATTATCTGATTAATTACGATATTCACTGGAATCCAGTTCGTATTATCCAGCGTTTTGGACGTGTAGACAGAATTGGAAGTAAGAATGAGTATATTCAGCTTGTAAACTTCTGGCCTGACATTACACTTGATGAATATATCAATTTGAAGGCTAGGGTAGAAACAAGAATGAAAATTGTTGATATGACAGCTACTGGAGACGATAACGTTCTTAGCCCTGAAGAAAAAACTGATCTCGAATATAGAAAGCAACAGTTGAAACGACTTCAGGAAGAAGTTGTGGATATAGAAGATATGTCAACTGGTATTTCTATCATGGATCTTGGCTTGAATGAGTTCTGATTAGATTTACTTGAATATATCAAGAATCAACCGGAGTTAGAAAAAGCGCCTCACGGAATGAATGCAGTTGTAGAAGCAACCGATGAGTTACCACCGGGAGTGATTTTTGTTTTACGTAATGTAAAGAACGAAGTGAACATAAACAGTCAGAATAGATTACATCCGTTCTACATGGTTTATATTGCTGAGGATGGAGAAATCATAATTGATCATCTTTCACCAAAGGATATGCTTGATTCATTTAGACTCTTATGCAGAGGAAAGAAAGAGTCAAATGATATACTATGTGCTTTGTTTAATGAAGAAACAAACGATGGTAAGAGCATGGGTAAGTATTCAGAACTATTGGGAGATGCTATTTCGTCCATAATTGAAGCTAAGGACGAGAGTGAAATGGATAGCTTTCTTAGCGGACAGAATATGAGTTTTCTTTCAGAAACTATAAATGGATTGGACGATTTTGAGTTAATAACATTTTTGGTTATTAAGTAGGGGGTGTTTATAGGTGTTTGGGCTACCAAGTTCTACAGAAATAAGAAAACCGGTACATAAAAAGCTGTTATATCAGAGATTCCCTAATGAATTAAGTGGGGAGAAAAAGGAGCGCTTTGATGCGGATATAAGCAGGATAATCATTACAAATGAGATATCAGAGGCTTCTGTAAATATCAAGCCTACTGAAAAAATAAATTCAATATTTGTTGTTCAAGTGGAATTGAAGACTAAGGATTATAATGATCGCAATATTACGCTCATATCACGATTATTTGGCCAAAATTTGGTGATGATTCTGCAATATGCCGAAGAATACCAGTTAGCAATTTACGAAACAAGACTTTTAAAATCGGACTGGAACAAAGATTTTGATCTTACGCTAATAGGTCTCGATTTATCTGCGGTATGGGATGGTTTTATAACAGCCGTTTCAGGTATTGTGGCAAGTGAAGATAATACTCTTGAAGAACAGATTAGTGTTGAGGCTGAGAAAGAAAAAATAAAAAAGATGATATCTGATTTGGAGAATAAGGCTAGAAAAGAAATACAATCGAAAAAGAAATTTAAATTGTTCCAGAAAATAAAGGAATATCAGAAGAAATTGGAGGATTTATAAAAATGGAAAGACTAAAGATGCAGACTGATAATTTGGCGGATGAAAAGTTTAAACTGCTAGAAAACTTCTTCCCTAATGCTATTACAGAAATTGTTGATGAAAACGGAAATACGGTTCGTGCAGTAGATGCTGATGTTTTGAAACAGGAAATATCATGCGATGTAGTTGAAGGAAGGGACGAAAGATATCAATTTACATGGCCTGATAAGAAAAAAGCTATTCTGCTTTCTAATTCTCCTATATCTGAAACATTAAGACCTGATAAGAGTGAAAGTGTGGATTTTGACATTACTGAGAACCTATATATTGAAGGTGATAATTTAGATGTTCTTAAGCTAATGCAAGAGACCTATCTTGGAAAGATAAAAATGATTTATATAGACCCTCCATATAACACAGGTGGAGACTTTATTTATAATGATGATTATGAAGAGTCTGCACAAGAATATTTATTAAAAAGTGGGCAATATGATGCAGAAAAAAATCAGCTAGTAACAAACATGGAAAGTAATGGACGATATCATACAGACTGGTTAAATATGATATATCCAAGATTGAGAATTGCTAAAAACTTGTTAGCAGAAGATGGCGTTATATTTATTAGCATTGATGATAATGAGCTTGAAAATTTAAAAAAAGTTTGTGAGGAAATATTCGGAGAGACTAATTTTATTGCAAATATTGTGTGGAAACATACTCAGCAGAGTAAGAATGACGAATTATATTTTTCAAGACAATATAATCACACATTGGTATATGCTCGGGATAAATCATTAGTTAAAAGGTTCTATTTTGAAAGGACAGAGGAAGATAATAAGAATTATAGTAATCCTGACGGAGATCCAAAAGGTGCATGGCGAAGCGGAGATGTTAGGTCGCCAAACTATAGAAAAAATCTCTGTTTTGATATTATTGCTCCTGATGGCACACATATCAAAGCACCACAAAATGGTTGGCGTTGGTCTGAAGAGTCTATAAAGGAGAAAATATCAACTGGTGAGATAAAATTCAAAGATGATAACTCGGGCATAATAAGAAAGATATATCTATGTGATCAACCAGGAAGAACACCAGAAAACTTATGGGAAGGTCAGAGATTTGGAACAACTAGACAGGCTGCGGCGATGATAAAAGAATTATTTGATGGAGTGCAAGTATTCGATACGCCTAAACCAATAGAGCTAATAGAAGCAATGATGCAACTTGTAACTGATGAGGACTCAATAGTACTAGATTTCTTTTCTGGTTCAGCCACAACAGCTCACGCTGTTATGGATTTAAATAATAAAGATGGTGGTCATAGACGCTTTATATTAGTTCAACTATCGGAAGAAACAGGTGAAAAATCTGATGCATATAAAGCTGGATACTTTAATATCGTCGATATTGGTAAAGAACGAATAAGAAGAGCTGGTAAAAAGATTAAAGATGCTGGTGGACATATAGATGTTGGATTTAGGGTTTTAAAGCTTGATAGTAGTAACATGAAAGATGTGTACTATAATCCAGCTGAAATACAGCAGACATCATTATTTGCAATGGCAGATAATATAAAGGACGATAGAACACCAGAAGATTTGCTATTCCAGGTTATGCTCGATTTAGGAGTATTACTTTCAAGTAAAATCGAGAAGGCTACTATAGCAGATAAGGAAGTATTTAATGTTGCAGAAGGATTTTTGATCGCATGTTTTGATAATGATGTTACTGAAGATGTGGTTAAAAAGATTGCAGAGAAAAAACCATACTATGCTGTCTTTAGAGATAACTCTATGGCAAGCGATAGTGTTGCGACGAATTTTGACCAGATATTTGCAAGTATCAGTCCTGATACCATAAGGAAGGTGCTGTAACGTGAAATTTAATTTTAAAATTCAACAGTATCAGACTGATGCTGTCAAGAGTGTAGTGGATGTGTTTAAAGGTCAGCCATATAGAGATGGTATTAGCTATCGAAAAGATATTGGTGATAAAAGTACAATAACTTATTCACTCATTGAGTCAGATTTTGAAGATGCCGGTTTTAAAAATGAGAAACTTTTAATATCATCAGATGTTTTACTTTCAAATATAAGAGAAGTACAACAATATAATAATGTTATGTTGTCAGAGAGTTTATCCGACGATTTGGGGTCATGTTCTCTTGATATAGAGATGGAGACTGGTACAGGTAAAACTTATGTCTATATAAAAACAATGTATGAACTGAATCAGAAGTATGGATGGTCGAAGTTTATTGTTGTGGTGCCATCTATTGCTATAAGAGAAGGTGTGAAAAAGTCGTTTGAGGTTACACAAGATCATTTTATGGAACAGTACCATAAAAAGATACGTTTCTTTGTCTACAACAGTAGTAATCTGAATCAACTTGATTCCTTCTCAAGTAATTCAGGAATTAATGTTATGATTATCAACATGCAAGCTTTTAATACTTTGAAGGAAGGGGCTAGGAATAAAGTAGCTCGTATAATATATGATAATCGTGATGAGTTTGGGAGTAGAAGACCAATTGATGTAATCAAAGCAAATAACCCTATTCTTATTTTAGATGAGCCACAAAAAATGGGAGGGACGACAACACAGGTAGCGTTAAAAAATTTTAATCCATTATTTTGTCTTAATTACTCAGCAACACATGCGCAACACCATAATTTAGTCTATGCTTTAGATGCTGTTGATGCATATAATCAGCGATTAGTTAAAAAAATAGAAGTAAAGGGATTTAAAGTAAAAAATTTTCGCGGAACAGATAGTTACCTCTATTTAGAAGATATTATAATTTCTCCTAAAACACCACCAAGAGCTAGAATTGAATACGAAAAAGGATATAAAATAAAGGGAATTAATCGTGAGTCACGAATTTTTGACGTTGATGATAATCTTTATGAAATTTCCAATAATATGGAACAGTATAAGGGATATCGTGTATCAGAAATTGATCCTATATCAGCTACTGTAACATTTACTAATGGAGTAACTATAAAAAAAGGCGAAGTTATTGGCGATGTTTCCGAGAAAGATATGCGTCGTATTCAGATAAGAGAAACCATAAAATCTCACTTTGAAAAAGAAGAGCAACTTTTTAATCAAGGAATCAAGACCCTTTCGCTATTCTTTATAGATAAAGTTGAAAATTATCGAAAGTACGATGAGGATGGCAATGAAGTTGTTGGTGAATATGGTAAGATTTTTGAGCAAGAATATAATGAAATAGTAAAGGATTATGTAACTACTTCTGGCAGTTCCTATCAGAAGTATCTTCAGTCTATTACTGCACATGATACGCATAAAGGATATTTCAGTGTAGATAAAAAAGGTCGTGTAATTGATAGTAAAATCAAACGTGGTTTAGATAGCTCAGATGATATATCGGCATATGATCTTATTTTAAAAAATAAAGAACGTCTGCTCAGTTTTGAAGAACCTACACGATTTATCTTCTCTCACTCAGCATTACGTGAAGGTTGGGATAATCCGAATATTTTTCAAATTTGTACATTAAAACACAGTGATAGTATAACTACTAAGAGACAGGAAGTTGGTCGCGGTTTAAGACTCTGTGTAGATCAAAATGGAAATCGTATGGATGCTCAAAGTGTTGGCTCACAAATGGTTCATAATTTTAACAAACTTACTGTGATTGCAAGTGAAAGCTACAAAGATTTTGTTGCTGACCTACAAAGACAGATAAAGACAGATCTTTATGAACGTCCGCGTAAGGCCTCTATAGACTATTTCCAGGGTAAGATTGCTATTAAAAATGGTATCCCTGAGAAAATCACACAGCAACAGGCTGCTATGATTTATCAGTATATGATCAGAAATGATTATATTTCTTCAGATGGAGAGGATCATGTGACAGAACAATACGTTATCGATCTTGAAAACAACAAGTTAGCTCCATTACCGGAGAGTCTTACTATTTATGCTGATAGTATTCATAAACTTATACAAAGTGTATTCAATGACAAAATCCTTGATGATATGATTGAAGATGGTAATGAAACCAAGATATTAAGTAACAGTCTGAATGATAATTTTTATAAGAAAGAATTCCAGACATTATGGGGATATATTAATCATAAGTATGCATACACTGTATCGTTTGACAGTGAAGAACTAATCAAAAAGGCAGTTGAAGCTATCAATAATGACTTGTATGTATCAGTTTTGCAGTATACGACTTCAATTTCAGAACAAAAGGATGAAATGTCTGCTGATGCTATCAAATCTGGAGAATCATTTAAAAGTGTGAAATCAAAGACACAGGAATTGAAGCACTTTGAAACAAGCCAAGTTAAATATGATTTGATTGGAAAGATTGCAGAGGCTACAATCCTTACAAGAAAGACTGTAGCTTTGATTCTTCAAGGAATAAAGAAAGATAAGTTTGCAATGTATAAACATAATCCTGAGGAATTTATTGCTAAAACTATTCGTTTGATTAAAGAACAAAAAGCCACAATGATTGTTGATCATATTTCATATGATCAGCTTGATGGTACTTATGATAGTGAAATTTTCACGGCAGAGAAGCATGCAACAGTTGATAGAGCGTTTAAAGCAGAGAAGCATATCCAGCCCTATGTTTTTACTGATGGAACCGCAGATAAGTCTATTGAGCGTAAATTTGCTGAAGAATTGGAAGCCGCTTCAGAAGTGTGTGTATATGCGAAGCTGCCTAGGGGATTTTCTATTCCTACACCAGTCGGAAATTACAGTCCTGATTGGGCAATTGCATTCAATGAAGGAACTGTGAAGCATATTTATTTTGTCGCAGAAACAAAAGGTACTATGGAGAGTTTGCAGCTACGTCCTATTGAGAAAGCCAAGATATCATGTTCAAGAAAATTATTTAATGAAATTTCTACCGATAGCATAGTTTATCATGATGTGGATAGTTATCAGAGTTTATTAAATATTATGCCTACAATCGAAAAAAAGGTTTGATTGGTTAAAAAATGATTGTTAGTGACTATACTTTTGTTGTTGAAATTAGATGAATAACGAGGGATAAAAGTGAAGTTTAAGTCTATTACTATAAAACACTTTAGAAATTTTAAAGATGTTACAGTTAATCTTGATAATAAAAACATCTTTTTTGGGATAAATGATGTAGGAAAGACTAATTTTTTATATGCTTTAAGATATGTATTTGATCGAGAAGTTAGAAAAAATGAGCTACTGGATTCAGATTTTTATCAAAAAAATACGGCTGAACCTATTGAAATAATAGTTGCAATCGACATAAGTGATGTGGCTGATGATGATAGTCAGAAATTGAGAGCAAGGATAAAAGGCAATGTTTCTTCTGCAGATAGTGTTGTATATATCAAACTGTATGCAGAATATAACCCTAGCGAATTAATAGCAGTTCCTGAAATGTTTTGGGGAGGTGATTTAAACAATTTAGGAGAAATGAAGGCAAAATCGACATATTTTGAATTGGATTATGTGTTTAATCCAATTTATATAGATGCATATGTTGATTTAAATACTTTATTTCGGAAGAATTCAAATCAACTTATAGTTAGTCAAGATGAAACAGATGAGGACACTATTTCTGAGATTGAAGGAAAAATACGAGATTTAAACGAAAAGATTGGGTCCCTTTCTGGAGTAAAAGCTTTTGAGAATAACGTTACACCAGAGTATAAGAAATTTAAGAATGAAGATATTGAAGTATCAGTAAAGTCAGAAATTGCAATTAAAGGCTTATACTCAAATATTGTTCCTTACATTAAGAAAAATGGTGAGGATTTATTATATCCTACAGCTGGAGAGGGAAGGAAAAAGCTTTTAGTTTACTCCATATATGATTTACTTGCGGGAACAGATCAGAATGCAAAGAAAATTAATATATTTCTTATAGAGGAACCGGAGAATCATTTGCATAGGTCAATGCAAATGGCAATTTCAAGAGTATTATTTGGTGAAGATAATTATAAATATCTATTTGTTACTACACATTCCCCATTAATACTTACAGAGATGGATAATGTTAATCTCGTTCGAGTGTTTAATGAAGGAAGATTAGATACAAGAGGAGTGTTTTACACAGTTCCAGATGAATATAGGCAAAAAAAGAAAATGCTTAATAGAGGGTTATCAGAAGCTATTTTTGCAAAAAAAGTTTTATTGGTTGAAGGACCTTCTGAAAATGTCCTTTTTACAAAAGTGCTCTCTGAGATAAAGCCTGATTATGAAGTTGATGGAGTGTTCATATTACCTGTCAATGGTATTGCTTTTAAAGCTTATAAAGAAATACTTGAGGCACTTGACATTAAAACCATAATCAAAACTGATAACGACTTAAGGAAGACAAATACTCCTGGTCAATATAGTGTGCTGGGCTTTTCGCGTGTAAATGGTTATGTCACTGGAACGAAATTACCGGTGGCAAAAATTCTAGCAAGTGGTTCAGGGGATATAAATGCTAAGCGTGATTTATATGATAGTAATAGGACTCGTTTGGATCAGATACGTGAAGAAGAGGGAATCTTTTTGTCGCATTGTGGACTAGAAGAAGATTTGGATGAAATTCTTCATGATGAAATGGTGACATACTTACCCAAAAGTAATGGTAACCCAATTGAATATTTACAAGATGCAAAGAATTATCATATGGTTGAGTTAGTGGATAAGCTTAGTTACGATGATTGCCAAGTTATATATGATGATTATAATTTTGCTTGCTTAAAGGAGGTAATGGAAGAATGAAAAAATCATTATCTCCTATTCAAGAAGATATAGTGAATACTTCTGGGAATATTATTGTTAAAGCTAGTGCGGGTACTGGTAAGACTCATACAATGGTAACTAAAATAGAAAAAGATATAGCCGATAATAAAAGCCATAAGGTTATTGCAGCAATCACTTTTACTATAAAGGCAGCAGGAGAAATAAGGGATAGGTTACCAGCTATTTCAGAAGATCATTTTATTGGTACAAATAATAGTTTTGCTATTGAAGAAATCATAAAGCCATTTATGAAGGATGTTTATGGGCAAGATTATGATAAAGAAATGGGTACGGATTATGAGGTTAAAATTGAAGACTATGAGGATGGTATCAGAGAAATTGCTGAAAGTGGAATAATTGCCTCTCTCAAGGATAGTAAAGAAAATTTCATATTTAAACTGGCCTTAGATATTGTAAAGCATTCATTTGCATGTCGAGAATTCTTGAAATCCAAATACTTTAAGATATATGTTGATGAGTATCAAGATTGCGATAAAGATATGCATGCATTTTTTATGTACTTATGCGATGAATTAGGCATAACCACGTTTGTTGTAGGCGATGCTAAACAATCCATATATATGTGGCGTGGAGCATATCCTAAAGCTTTTGAGAGTATTTGGAAAAAACCAAATTTTGAGAAAAAGTTCATGGGTGAAAATTTTAGATCTTGTGAGGCAATACAGAATTATTCAAATATGTTATGCAAGGAAACAAGGTCTTTCGTTAGAGATATAGACGATGCTTCTGCAATAAGACTCGTGTGTACAAATTTAAGAGATTGGCCTATAGATATATTAAATGAACTAGATTTAAGTAAAAAAACTGCAGTTTTAAGATATAGTAATGATAATGCAAGAGTCGCTGCAGAATTACTTTCAGATGATATTAATGAATTTATTTACGTACCAACACCTCCGATTGCGTCTATTACGACCAATACTGCGTGGCTTTACACAGCTATTGCTAGTTTTTTTATCATAGAAGCATATTCTGTTTATGATATTATTCAAGTTATTCCAGATGAAGCTGTTGGATATAAGAGTTTGAAAAAGAATATACAAGCTCATTTGGATAAGATAAGTGAAACTATAAAAGCTAACGATGAAGAGAACTTTATGAATAAAGTAAAGTCTTTGGCTGATTATTTTGGTTACGAGACAAAAGATAGTCATTTAAAGAAACTATATAAGACTATTATAGACGAGGATAATCATCATTATTTTTTGCAGGATAGCATACAAAATATTTCGATGACTTTTCATTCATCAAAAGGGCTTGAATTTGATCAAGTGGTATTATTTGCAGAAGACTATAGACTAGATAGTGAGGATAGCATTTACAATCATTATGTTGCGGCTACTAGAGCTAAAGAAAAAATAATCATTGTTTATTTGGGAGAGTGGAAAGATAGGAAGTTTTACAGTTCTTTAAAAAATATTATATCAACTAATATGCAAAAAAGTATCGACAATTTTTTGTATGTTATTCCAAGTGTTTGGACAAACACTTAAACACCTAGCCTCTTCTCTTCTTTACAGCCCCGCCATTTTCCAAAAGAAATAATACCTTGACTAAAAACTTCCTTGATTTTATGCTAAAATAGAGCTAAGTTATTTAGAACAGAATGGGAGTAGAGGTTATGATTCCAGCGTATATTAGAATTCATGATGCGTTAAAGAAAAAGATTGACGATGGTTTTTGGGAGATTAGTCAGCGTTTGCCGAGTGAGCGTGATTTGGCAGATGACTACGAGGTGAGTCGTATGACACTTCGTCAGGCGATTACGCTTTTGGTGGAAGAAGGGATTCTTGAGCGCCGTGTGGGTAGCGGGACTTATGTGGCGAGTCATCGCGTGCAAGAGAAGATGCGAGGAACAACGAGTTTCACAGAGATTGTGCGTTCGCAAGGCAAGAGCCCGTCATCTCAGGTGGTTTCTTATCAGCGTAAGCCTGCCAATGAGACTGAGATTCAGCAGTTGCAACTGAAAACTAGTGATTATGTGGTTCGCATGGAGCGCGTGCGTTATGCGGATAATATGCCGCTTGTTTTTGAGGTGGCGTCAATCCCAGAGAAGTTGATTCGTGAGTTTAAGCGTGAGGATATCACGGAGCATTTCTTCCAGACTTTGACGGATAATGGTTATGAGATTGGTAAGAGTCAGCAAACCATTTATGCCAAAAATGCGAGTGAGCGCGTGGCTAACTACCTTAAGGTTCCGAAAAATCATGCCGTACTGGCTTTGACACAGGTCTCATATTTCACAGACGGCCGACCATTTGAGTACGTACACAGTCAGTATGTCGGCGACCGCTTCGAATTTTATTTGGAGAATAATTAAAATAAGAGAGCAAGTTTTCTTGCTCTCTTTTGTCATCAAATATAAAAAGGTTGAGAACCCTCGGGGATTTTCCTTGAAAAAATCGAGGCGGCAGCACCTCTACCTAGTACAAATGCACTCTTTGAACAAATCGTCATTGATTTAAACTCAGTCTCAACCTTGCTTTATTGTATCATTTTAAAGAAAGTTACACTAATTTTTGCTTCTAAACTGATATCGCTTACGACTTTTATGACTTATTGGGTGTGATTAACCAATTCTGACTATTAAAATTAGGCAAAATATGGTAAAATAAAGGCTATGGAAATTGAAAAAACCAATCGTATGAATGCTCTTTTTGAGTTTTATGCTGCGCTTTTGACAGATAAGCAGATGAATTATATCGAACTGTATTATGCGGATGACTATAGCTTGGCTGAGATTGCTGAGGAATTCGGTGTTAGCCGTCAGGCAGTTTATGATAATATCAAACGTACTGAAAAGATTTTAGAAGCTTATGAGATGAAGCTGCACATGTATTCGGATTATATTGTTCGTAGTCAGATTTTTGATGAGATTTTGGATAAATACCCATCAGATGATTTCTTGAAAGAAAAGATTGCCATTTTGAGCAGTATTGATAACCGAGATTAATTTACAGATAATTGATAATTTATAGATTTAGGTAGGAGAATTTATTATGGCTTTTGAAAGTTTGACAGAACGCCTGCAAGGGGTTTTTAAAAATATTCGCGGAAAGAAAAAGCTATCTGAAAAAGATGTTCAAGAAGTAACCAAAGAGATTCGTTTAGCTTTGCTTGAAGCTGACGTTGCTCTTCCGGTCGTTAAGACATTTATCAAACGTGTTCGTGAACGTGCCGTTGGTCATGAAATCATTGATACGCTCGACCCAACACAACAAATCATTAAAATCGTTAACGAAGAATTAACAGAAATCCTTGGTTCTGAAACAGCTGAGCTTGAAAAATCACCTAAAATTCCTACAATCATTATGATGGTCGGTCTTCAAGGTGCTGGTAAAACGACATTTGCTGGTAAATTGGCTAACAAGCTGATTAAAGAAGAAAATGCACGTCCAATGATGATTGCGGCTGATATCTATCGTCCAGCAGCCATCGACCAATTGAAGACTCTTGGTAGCCAAATCAATGTTCCAGTCTTTGATATGGGAACTGACCACTCAGCCGTTGAAATCGTAACAAACGGTCTTGCACAAGCTAAAGAAAACCACAACGACTACGTTATCATCGATACAGCTGGTCGTCTGCAAATCGATGAAGCTTTGATGCAAGAACTTCGTGATGTTAAAGCTCTTGCTAAACCAAATGAAATTCTTTTGGTTGTTGATAGCATGATTGGTCAAGAAGCTGCTAATGTCGCTGACGAATTCAACAAACAATTGGATATCACTGGGGTTGTCTTGACTAAGATTGATGGTGATACACGTGGTGGTGCGGCACTTTCTATCCGCGAAATCACTGGTAAACCAATCAAATTCACTGGTACTGGTGAAAAAATCACTGATATCGAAACCTTCCACCCAGACCGTATGTCAAGCCGTATCCTTGGCATGGGTGATTTGCTCACATTGATCGAAAAAGCAAGTCAAGAATACGATGAAAAACGTTCAATGGAACTCGCTGAAAAAATGCGTGAAAACACCTTTGACTTTAACGATTTCATCGAACAACTTGACCAAGTGCAAAATATGGGACCAATGGAAGATCTTCTTAAGATGGTTCCTGGTATGGCTAATAACCCTGCACTTAAAAACTTTAAAGTCGATGAAAAAGCTGTCGCTCGTAAACGTGCTATCGTCTCATCAATGACACCTGAAGAACGTGAAAATCCTGATTTGCTAACACCTAGCCGTCGTCGTCGTATTGCAGCTGGTTCAGGTAACAGCTTTGTTGATGTCAACAAATTCATCAAAGATTTCAACCAAGCAAAACAAATGATGCAAGGTGTTATGTCTGGTGACATGGAAAAAATGATGAAAAAAATGGGAATCAATCCAAATAACCTTCCTAAAAACATGCCAAATGGTATGGATATGTCATCGCTTGAAGGCATGATGGGTGGAAATGGTATGCCAGACCTATCAGCGCTTGGTGGAGACATGGATCTTAGCCAAATGATGGGTGGCGGATTCAAAGGTAAAATTGGTGAATTTGCTATGAAACAATCAATGAAACGCATGGCAAACAAAATGAAAAAAGCTAAGAAAAAACGTAATAAAAAATAAAATCATACAAAAAGCACGAGTTAACCTCGTGCTTTTTTACTTCAGATTTTTAGTGGCTGTCTTTACGTCACAGAGTTTATTGAGGCAGTTGTGACATGGCCCTTTTTCTTTATTTTTAGGTTGCTTTTTAATATCGTGTGGGTAAACGCCAACATACTTTTTAAATAAGCTTGAAAATCGGCTATGTGAAGTGTAGCCAACGGTGATAGCCACCTCTTTGATTTCAAGTTGAGTTGTCATTAAGAGGTGCTCTGCTAGTGCCATACGACGTCGCTGGATGTATTCGGTAATTGTCATATGATATTTGGTTTTAAAAGCTGTTTTTAGCTTGGTTTTACTCATCATGTCTATTTTAGCCAGTAAATCCTGTGGTATTGTTGCCATTAAGTGATCGTTAATATAGTGGCGGACATTTTCCAAGACAACACTGTCTTCTTGGCTGATTTCCTGATCATTTTGTGTAGCATAATAGTTGTTAATAATGCTACTAAGCCATTCTTTAGCCTTGATTTCATAGAAAAGTTCGCTAGCAGAAGAGCCTAGTTTATAATGTAAAATGTCATCAGCAATTTTTCCAAGCTCCGCTCCAAGAAAATGATTGGCTTCTTTGAAAATGTGACACAAATCATCTGGCTTTAATTGATAGCGCCCAACAAGGCAATCGTCGATGATTTTTTGTTTAAAATCAAAACAAACCGCTTGAAAATTAGTACGCTCATGCAGCAAGGTCTGAAGAATCTGATGTTGATTACAAATCATAAAACTATCGTTGCTTGATAGTTGTTGATAGGGTGGTAAAATCTCACCATTTGCTGAAATAATATGAGCTGAAAAAAGTGCAGTATCAGGAAAACGTGACAAGTCGCAACAATAAATGGTCTTTTTTTTAAAATCAAAATCACAAATACTGACTCGAAAATATTCGGTATCATAGGTCCAATAAAAGCCTTCCAAATCATCGCAAGACAAGTAATAACTTTGTCCATGAGGGGCAAAGCGACTACAATTTGGTAATAAAATATCTTTTTCTTTGATATTATCATTAAAAAAGATAGCAGACATAAGGACTCCTTTGGTAAATTGAGGTGTCCTGATAGCTTAATCATTTCAATATCATCTGTCATGTTTCGATTTTTTTATACGGTAAAAGAAGATTATCGCCAAATCAAGGAAGCTATGTACTTGCAGGAGTTGGTGACTAGTCAATTTTTCTGCCAACCTTTACGCATGATTGAATACTGATTTGTTCCGCTTTTGATGTGTTTGTCCCGCACAGCAGATGATGCGGCTACTTCAGCAACAACCAGAAGGATGTCAGTCGGCCAGGAACGTTCAAGTATTTCAAAGAGTTGTTTGAGATTACTTGATTATTTTTGGATGTTTGCCATGTTGGCCATCTTAATCTTAATGATTTGGAGTTAAAATGATGTTAAAACTCAATGATTTTTCACTAACTTATGACCAGCCTTTCTTAGATGATATCAATCTTAGTTTTAAACCAGGTGAAATCACAGTTCTAACGGGGGAGTTCAGGTTGCGGAAAGAGTAGTCTTTTAGAGGCGATTAATGGGGTAATTCCTTATTTTCAGCCTGCTAAGTTATCTGGTGATATGACTTATGATGAGCAAGATTTGCTTGATTTGGATATGGCTGAAAGAAGTCAAGTAGTGGCTAGTGTTTTTCAAAATCCTAAAACGCAATTTTATGCTGTTAATTCAACGGATGAAATGGCTTTTGCGCTTGAAAATCATAACATTCCTTCCCAAGATATTTTTGAACGTATCAATTATTACACGGATTTATTAGAAATGTGGGATTTGCTAGACCGTGATATTTTTACTTTATCGGGTGGTGAAAAGCAATTGCTTGTTGTTTGTTATGGCAAAAGCTTCCAATAAACCTATCATCGTTTTAGATGAGTCTACAAGCGTCTTGTGTCACGGACAAATGACCAAAATGATTGACGATTTACAAGAAATGGCACATAATGGAAAAACAATTATCGTTGTGACGCACTATGAGTTAATCAATAATTGCAAAGGCAATATTATTGAGTTTGTTGAATAAAAAAAGAACTCCGCATTTGAAAATATGGAGTTTGTATATTTGTATCCGTTTACAATGTCTAAAAAACAGAAAAAGGATAAAAATAGAAGGTATTCTAGACAGTAATATGACAGTTTTCCTAAAAAGTAATCAAAAAGTCTGTTTATTAGTAAATAATAATGAAAATTTATTGAAAATCACCTAAAAGTAGATAAAATAAGGATTTATGTAAAAAATGATGAATATCAAAATTCAGATTGAGATTTTCCTGTGTAATTTATTTATCACTTAAAAAAGATAAAAAAGAAAAATTTTTCGAAAAAAAGATTTTTTAAATAAGGGAATTGAAGAACAAGTAGTCCTAAAAAATCTAATCAGTGAAAAAAACGCATAAAATCAATATAAAGTACTTGTTTCTAAAATTTCTCATTACATCTTTCCGAAAAACTGTAATTTTCTTGAAAAACAAATCTGTCTATGATAAACTACTATTATAAAGACATTTAGGGAGATTTATAGATGAAACGTGAAAAATTACTCGAAAAAATTGATGAACTTAAAACAACCATGCCTTGGTATGTCCTAGACTATTACCAATCAAAACTTTCTGTACCCTACAGTTTTACAACCTTGTACGAATACCTCAAAGAATATAGACGATTTTTCGAATGGATTCTTGAATCTGGTATTTCAAATGCTAAAAAAATTGCTGATGTTGAGTTAACGACTTTAGAGCATTTGTCTAAAAAAGATATGGAATCCTTCGTTCTTTATCTTCGTGAACGTCCTTCGTTAAATACCTATTCAACCAATCAAGGAGTTTCACAAACCACTATCAATCGTACCTTATCAGCACTTTCGAGCTTATTTAAGTACCTGACAGAAGAGGTCGAGGATGAAAATGGTGACCCCTACTTCTATCGAAATGTCATGAAAAAGATATCAACGAAGAAAAAGAAAGAAACCCTGGCAGCTCGCGCTGAAAATATTAAAGGAAAGCTCTTCTTAGGTGATGAAACAATGGCCTTTATCGAGTATATCGATAAAGAGTACCAAAATAAGCTCTCTCACCGTGCCCTCTCCTCCTTCCAGAAGAACAAGGAGCGAGATTTGGCAATTATCGCCCTTCTTCTTGCCTCTGGTGTTCGTCTTTCTGAGGCTGTTAATCTTGATTTGAAGGATTTACATCTGAATATGATGGTTATCGAAGTCACTCGTAAGGGGGGTAAACGCGATTCTGTGAATATTGCTGCTTTTGCCAAACCTTACCTTGAGGAGTATTTAAAAATTCGAGCGCCACGCTATAAAGCAGAAAAACAAGATCAGGCTTTATTTTTAACGGAATACCGTGGTGTTCCAAATCGTATCGATGCATCAAGTATCGAAAAATTAGTAGCCAAATACTCACAGGATTTCAAAGTACGTGTAACACCCCACAAGCTCCGTCACACTCTAGCAACGCGATTGTATAGCGCTACTAAATCTCAAGTTTTGGTCAGCCACCAATTGGGACATGCTAGCACCCAGGTAACTGACTTATATACCCACATCGTTAACGATGAACAAAAGAATGCCCTTGATAAATTGTAAAAAGTAATCTGGACTGTACTGTAATGAGTCCAGATTTTTATATATAAGCTTTAATTTCAAAGATAGTAAAATCTTTATTTTACATAAATAATATTATGTTTCTAAGATTAAACTGCTAAAGGTTTAAAGTTTCCAATGATTTTTCCAATAATATGTGGATTTTCATCGTATGGAGCGAATTTATCAGCGTAATGATTATTAAGAGAAACCAAACACAAACCCTCTTCTTCACGGTAAACTTTTTTGATATAGGTTTGCCCATCCCAATCAACCGCATAAATGGCACCATCGTAATCAAATCCTGTTTGTTTGATGACAACGACTTCTCCATTAAGATAAGTTGGTTCCATTGAATCACTAAATACCCAAGAGGCAAAGTTATAATCTAGTTGCTCATCGTAAAAGACGGTATCGTAATTGCCATCCCCAAAATAAGAATAACCAGTACCTGCAGATAATTTTTCGAAGACCTTATAGGCATAAAGTTTTGGTAAAGGTTTGATGATTTCTTGTTCTTTGAGTAGTTCTTCAGTGTAATTTTCTAGTTTAACTTGGTTGTCAGGATTAAGTTTTAAGAAGATATTAACGATATCATGTTCAGAAAGAAAATACGTCTGATCAACTTTAAAAATCTGACTTAGTTGCTTTAAATTTTTTGGTTGGGTTTTGTTTTTCCGTTCTCCCAATTAAAATACGAAGCTCTTGATAACTGTAATAACTTCGCTAAATCAGCTTGCGAATAACCTTTTTCTTGTCGTATTTTTTTTAATTTTTCTCCAGAAAACATAAGTTCCTTTCTGTTAGTTTATAAACTAACAACACTATAAAAAATAATCAGAAAAAAGCAAGACAAAATCTTCTTGCTTAACGTTTTTTCGGAGTGATTAACACGTGCGTTCCTTGATCAATTTGGCTTTGAATATTGATATCGAGACTAAGGCTATCTAGAACTTGTTTTGTCATGTAAAGTCCCAATCCTGTAGCTTTTTGGTGTTCGTGCCCGTTAAAACCAGTAAAGCCTTCTTCAAAAATCCGTGGCAAATCTTCTTCTAGTATTCCACTACCATCATCTGATATTTCAATACTAGCTTGAGAAATGCGGATGATGATTTTGCCGTTATCTTTCGAATACTTAATGGCATTATCAATTATTTGTGTCAGTGCGAAGGTCACCCATTTTTTATCAGACTTGAGTTCCCAATCACCTGTCACCTCAACAGAGAGGTGTTTTAACAAACAAGGAATGCGGTATTTTTTGATAATTGAGATTGTAATCTCCTTGACGGACAGTCTTTCAAAACGAAAATCATCTTTATTTTGACTGAATTTTAAATAATTTAATAGGGTGTCTAAATAGTTTTGAAGACGATTTAGTTGTTGTTCGACTTCTTTTGATTCAAGTTGATTAGTCTGTGCCATCAATGATAAAGCTGATAGAGGAACTTTCATTTGGTGAGACCACATTTTGATGAGATTCTGAGTATCTTCCATCTGTGTCTGAATAGCTAGAACATCGCTGGCATGCGCTTCTTTTTGTTTACAAATAATAGCTTTAAAAGCTTTTTCTGATGGTAGATTGAAGTCATCTAATTCTTTTACATAAATAAATTGTTGTAAAATTATCTGTTTCTTTTTAAATTTGAAGTACTGCCAAATGCTAATGAAAATTAGTATTGTGATACTAATGCTAAAGCTTATTCTGAAGTAAGTTACGGGCAAGTGGAATAACATAAAGGTCAGTAAAAATGAAATAGTCAATATGGCATAGGTAAGGTACCAAATACCAAATTCTTTAAAAAATTGTCGTATCATTTTAGAAGATAGCCGACTCCTCTCACAGTATGAATGCGATCAAATCCTAATGGTTGTACTTTTTTGCGCAAACGAGTCATGTTGACACTTAAGGTGTTTTGGTCAATAAAACTTTCATTTTCCCACAATTTCTCTAGCAGCTCTTCCTTTGGAACCACTTGATTTTGGTGTTCAAATAAAATGCTAAGGATTTTGTTTTCAGTTGGAGAAAGATTAATTTGCTTACTCCCATTTGATAGAATTCCTTCACGGGATAACGAAAATTCATCGAGTTGATAACTGTCAGAAGTGAATTGATAAGCTCTGCGCAAAAAAGCTGATATCTTAGCATCTAAGATGGCTAATGAGAAGGGTTTAGAAATGAAATCATCTCCTCCCATATTCAATGCCATGACGGTATCCATTTCATCATCACTGGATGAAATAAATATGATTGGCAAGGTCATGGTTTTACGAATCTCAGTCGTCCAATAGAAACCATTAAAATAGGGCAAAGTGATATCCATTAGAATCAAATCCGGGGTGATTTCTTCGATTTCTTGCTTAATCGCACGAAAATTATTAACACTATAGACATCATAAACTTTGCTTAAATGCTGTTTTAATAAGGATACAATGGTATTGTCATCTTCTACGATATAAATTTTTCCTTGTTTCATAGTTTCATTTTAGCAAAAAATGGTCTTTACGACCATTTTCAGCTGAGTTTCTTATCAAAATAATTGTATGTAGTTTTGTCTTGTTAAAGAAAGTAGTTTTTTATTAACGTTCGATAATCTTGTAGTAAGTTCGACTAGTTAATTTGTAGATAAAGAAGTAAATGATAATGATACAAAATATTGTAATACCACTGATAATCAGTGTACCTGATCCTTCTACTCCAAAGAGTAAAAGCATTTGTTTTAACATAGTTAAGGCGACAATAAAGTGGACAATAGCAAAGCCGAGTGGCATAAAGAACATTAGCAATGTTTGTGAGTTAATAGCCTGTTTGACAGCTTCTTTACTCATGCCGACTTCTTGGAGAATCTTATAAGATTTTTTATCTTCAATTCCTTCGGTACGTTGCTTGTAGTAAATAATCAAGGCTGCACCAAGCAAGAAACTAAGCCCAAGCAAGAATCCAGTGAAGAGGAAACCACCTGTAACGGTATATAGGGTATCCATGTATCCTTTTCTCGTCTCAACATCTCCCTGAATAGAGTCATCTTTTGAAGCAGAATCAATTGATTTATTAATTGTTGAGACTTCGTTTGGTGAGAGGTTAACAAAGGCTGAATAAGAATGTTGAGCCATCAACTCATGTTCTTTGAAAAGATTTATAACTTCTTGCATGACTGAATCATTACTGAAGATAATAACTCCAGGATTATAACTATTTTTAATTTCAGGGAAGTTAATGTTCTTAAAGTTTTTTACGTTTTCAAATTTTCTATCAAACAAAGTCAATGTTTCAAGTTGGCTATCACCTTTTTGTTTGTAAAAGGCAACTTGATTATCTTCTAAGTCAGGCATATCATTATCAAAAGATTTGATAACATCTTGTGTTGTAAGATAGATAGAGCCAAATTTATTAATTTCTGGATGTTTGACTAAATCATCGGTCAATGTCAGTGATTTACCAGTTGGAATGGAAAACATTGATGATACAGTTTGATAAATGATGTATTCATCGTCAGGCTTGTTGAGTTTGTCTGTAACTTGCTCTTGGAATTTTTCCTTAAGCTCCCCTTCTGAGACTACTTTGGCATTTGGATCAGTATAGCCATAATCAGCAAATGTAATTTTTGTATTTTTTGGAAACATTTCATTTGCTTGTTTCTGACTACTAAAATACAAACTTGATGTTGTGGCAATGGTTACAAAAGACATTGTAGCTAGCAAAGTGATGTTAGCAAGCCCGATAGCATTTTCTTTCATTCTGAAAATCATCTGCGATGTTGTCACAAAGTGTTTTGGTTTGTAAAAATAGTTTTTATTTTTACGACGTCGTTTAAGATACCAAGTCATAAAGCTAACGTAAAAGAGGTAAGTACCAATAATTACCAAAACAACTGCGATAAAGAAACGATAGACAACAACTAGTGCAGTAACTGTTTGAGAGGAAATAGATAGATAATAACCTGAGCCAAGACTGATAAGACTTAGTAGGGCAAAAAGAATATTACCACGAGGTTCTTTTTCACCTTTCTCTTGGCGTTTAAACAAAGCAAGAGGTGATGAACGATAAATGATAACAATATTAATGACTTCTAGCAAAGCAAAGATAGCGGCGAAGGCTACTGATGCCAAAATAAATGCTAGCGGCGATAATCCAATAATGAATTTATTATAGTGCAAAAGATTCACAAAGATAAGGTAAAAAACTTGTGAAAAGACTGCGGAAAGCACACTACCAAGTAAGATAACACCTATAAAAATAATTGCTAATTCGATAGATGATACCAGACCAACTTGACTTCGGTTCATCCCAAGGATATTGTAAAGACCAAACTCTCTACTTCTTTGCTTGAGCAAGAAATTATAACTATAGATTTCCATGATGACGGTAAAAATCATCAGAACAACGATTGCAAGTCCTAAAACAGTATTACTGTACTGCATCTCCATTGATACTGGACTATAAATAAGCAATAACGTTGAACAGTCAAGGACGAAAAGTACCACACTGGCAAGTAAAAATGGTCCAAAAATATCAAGTGACTTTTTCAAATTTGACCAAGCTAATTTAGCATAGAACATCTTACTCACCTCCTAGAAGGGCTGTCATCGCAAGTGAAATGTCTTTACTGAATTCTTGATTGGTTTTATTGCCACGGTAAATTTGGTGGAAAATACGCCCATCTTTGATAAAGAGCACGCGTTTGGCATGACTTGCTGCATTTGCTGAGTGAGTTACCATAAGAAGTGTTTGACCATAGCTGTTAATGTCTTCGAAAAGATTTAAGATATCTTCAGAATTGCGATAATCTAGTGCTGCTGTTGGTTCATCAGCTAAAAGCAATTGCGGATTTGTTATCAAACTACGAGCAATCGCAACACGTTGTTTTTGACCACCAGAAAGTTCAAATGGACGTTTTTCTAGCAACTCTTCAATGTGTAATTTTGGCGCTAGCCTTGTAATACGTTTTTCCATTTCTTGATAAGGAAGGCGCCCAAGTACTAGTGGCAAGAAAATATTATCCTTGACTGATAGGGTGTCCAATAAGTTAAAATCTTGAAAGACAAAGCCGAGATTTTTCAAACGGAATTCAGCAAGTTTACTTTCTTTGATTTTAGTGATTTCTTCCCCGTTTAAAATAACTGATCCATTAGTTGGCTTTTCTAGTGTTGCTAAGATATTTAGCAAGGTTGTTTTACCTGATCCTGATTCTCCCATAATGGCGATGAACTCATTTTCATCAACCTTAAAATCAACGTCTTGCAGTGCGCGCGTCACTTCTTTTGAAAAGCGCGTGCGAAAAACTTTCTCGAGGTGATTGATTTCCAGTAACATAATTTCTCCTTTTTTTCATTATACCCTTTCAAGCTCAGAAATGCTTAGTTAATTTTTTGCTTTTGAAAACTTTTTAGCGCTTTTTTAGCGGTCTTCTACCGCTCCAGTACCAAAAAGCTAAGCTTGCTACTCCTACTATGATGATAAATAGAATGCTTATCAGACTATATAATTCAACCATTTTAAGCACCTCCTTTTACTTTGTTATACGAAAGGCATATGAGATGATATAAACAATAGATCCCAGAAATAGCAATACAATCCAAATGAAAAAATGAATCCATAGGCTAAGATAGTGTTTAATTTCTTCTTTCATATACTGCTACTCCTTTCTTATTGATATCTTTAGTTTATCGGAAATCAGCTCTTTCTTTCTTACAGTTTTGGGGATGAAACCTTACAAAAATGTAAGAAAAACACAGAAGCTACTGCTTCTGTGTTTTATATTATCTTACAAGTTTTGTGCAATCTGTTTTAGGTAAGCATGACTTTCGAGCTGTTCAACTGGATTAGTTAGGTCTTTTAAGTTAATTTCGTAGATGCTACTTGCTGTCTCATTAAAGAGTGGCAAAGCTTTCGCCCAATCAATTTTTCCGTGACCAAGTGTCAGGCTATCATGGGTTTCTCCCAGAGAATCCACTAAATGGTAATGAACGATATGATCCTTCAAAGTCTTTAGAGACTGTTGAAGGGCCTCGTTATCACCGTGAAGATAAATAAAAGCATGTGAAATATCGTAAGCTAGAGGATAACCTTTTTCAGCAAGCAAGTGATCAAAATCAGGATTTCCATATGAATAGAGTTTTGAAATACCATTTTCAAACATGATATAGTCTTTGCCAATATGACAAAAGTGATCCATGCGAGAGAAAAGATACTGACGAGCATCCTCGATTGAAGCAAAAGGTTCTAATAGTTCAGCATCTTCTAACTCGTAAGAGCCGTGAACCAGCACTTTACAGTCGTATTTTTTTGCTAAATCAAGTAATTTTTGTGTTGAAAAATCGATAAAGTTAACCAATTCAGCATTATTTTTTGGATGAGCTACTAATTCCAAACGCTTTCCTTGGTACTTCATAGGGTGATGACGAACAATAGTCTTTACACTACTTGATTTGACTTTTTGAATGGCTTCTTCAAGTTTTTCTAAACTATCAGCTGTATAATCAACTTCGCTTGTAAAAAATTCAAAAACATCTGGATGATATTTTAGACGACTAGCTACTTGCTCTGGAGCAGAGCTAGCTTTTAATCCTAATTGAATTGGAAACATGATGTCACCTCTTCTTTGATTAGTAGGTTTAAACGTTAAGGTATTCTTCTAAGTCTTTCAAAGCACGTTCAGCAACTTTTTCGTAACGTTCTTTTTTATCGCGGATACGTGGTCCTTCGAGTTCTTTAACGATACCAAAGTTAACGTTCATTGGTTGGAAATGTTTGCTTTCAGCGTGAGTGATGTAGTGTGGTAAAGCTCCAATAGCTGTTGTTTGTGGGAAGATAACAGGTTCTTCGCCTTTGAAACGACGCACAGCATTGATACCAGCTACAAGACCTGATGCAGCAGATTCAACATAACCTTCAACACCAGTCATTTGACCAGCGAAGAAAAGATTTGGATTTTGACGTGTAGCAAATGTTTCTGTCAAAAGGTTTGGTGAATCCATGTATGAGTTACGGTGCATAACGCCGTAGCGGACAAATTCAGCATTTTCGAGGCCTGGAATCATACGGAACACACGTTTTTGTTCTCCCCATTTAAGGTGTGTTTGGAAACCAACGATGTTAAATAGGCTACCAGCTGCATTATCTTGACGCAATTGAACAACGGCATAAGGTGTTTTAAATTCGCCGTCACGTGGTCCTTTGTAATCTTCTGGGTATTCTAGTCCCACAGGTTTCATAGGACCATAGAGCAATGTTTTAATGCCTCGTTTTGCCATGACTTCGATTGGCATACAACCTTCGAAGTATTTTTCTTTTTCAAATGAATTTAGTGGTGCTTCTTCAGCATTGACAAGTGCTTCATGGAAAGCCATGAATTCTTCTTTTGTCATTGGACAGTTTAGATAAGCTGCTTCCCCTTTATCGTAACGTGATTTTAGGTAGATTTTGTCCATGTCGATAGAACTTTTATCAACAATCGGTGCTGCTGCATCGTAGAAATAGAAACCGTCACCACCGTTTAATTCGTGGATTTTTGCAGCTAAAGCATCTGAAGTAAGTGGTCCACTAGCGATAACTGTAATGGCATCGTCTGGGATTTCAGTGATTTCTTCGCGAATGACTTCGATAAGTGGGTGGTTTGTGACTTCGTCAGTTACCATTTGTGAGAAACCATCGCGATCAACCGCAAGAGCGCCACCAGCAGGGACGCGCGTGCTTTCAGCGGCTTTCATGATAACAGAATCCAAACGACGCATTTCTTCTTTCAAAAGACCAACAGCGTTTGTTAAACTGTCGCCACGAAGCGAATTTGAGCAGACAAGTTCAGCGAATTTATCTGTTTTATGCTGAGGTGTTGGTTTAACCCCACGCATTTCATAAAGTTTAACTGGAATACCGCGCTTAGCAATCTGATAAGCAGCTTCAGAGCCAGCTAAACCAGCTCCAATAACGTTAATGTATGATGATTGAGACAATATACTAATACCTCCAAAAATGAGCTTAGAGAAGCTTAAAACTCATTTTCCAGATGTGGGAGTTTGCCCATATCTGAATCTTTCTATTTTTGATACCAGACTATCATAACATAAAATCAGTGAAATACAAATAAAATATTAAATCAATAGACATAACTAAAATTATGTAAATAATTTAACGAATTTCTTTTTTTATCGTTAGAAAAGGCAAATCCAAGCAGCTAGTAAAACACTAGATATGCTGAAAAGTGATCCAATTAAGTAGTATTCTGCAAAAGTAGGACTTTCAGATATTTTATTGTAGCGAGCAATCGATTTCGCTGTAAAGACCAGCCCGATTGAGGCAAATTGATTAAAGATGATGCAAATACTCATGATAACACGTTCTAAAAGTCCGATGGTTGCTCCTGCACCTGGAATGGTATCCAATTTTTGATTGTCTTGTGGCTGATATTTTTGAAAGAAAATCTTGAAAACAACATTTGTTGGCTTAGTGATGAGAACAAGAAATAAAATCAGATTTAAAACTTGTGCAGTTACAGCATTGACAGTCAGATAAGGACAAAAAATACTCCCTGTCAATAAAACGATAATCACTAAGTGAAGCATCTGATCTGCTAAAAATGTCCACATAGTGCTGAGATGAAGGCAGTTAGCGACACTCGATTTTCCAAAATCAATGATAGCATGGCTAAGTAAGATAAGCAGACTCGTCAACCATAGACTTGGTAAAAAGCAAGTTAGTAAAATCAGAGGAAAAGCTACTCCTAGAAGATGAAGCAAAAGGTACTTTTTATCAGTATTTTTACGGTCAGCCACCTTTTGACTTTACAGTTGGAAATCAGATAAAAAATGACAGATTAACAACAAGGTCAAAACAGGATGCTGTGTCAAATATTGTGAAAGTCCAGTGATAGGCATTAAGCTAACTCCTCTCCATAGTGTTTAAGACAATTTAAAGCTGTTTTTCGTGCACGAAGATATACTTTAATATTGCTGCTTTTAAGACGTTTTGATAAGGCGCTGGTCGTTAATGCTAAGCGTTTAGCAAGCATTTGTTGATCGAACTGCTCATTGTAAATTCCAAGTGCTAATAACTCTTTTAAGATGATTTCTTGACTTGCTCGCCAGTCTGATTTAATAGCTTCGCTGCTTGCAATCAAGGTATTAACGATATTGACTTGATTCTCATCATCAAAAGAAACCGCAATTTGTGTATTACCGTAGTCATTTTTTTGATGAATATAGTTAATGGCTTTTCTGGCATGCCAGTATGCTGGACCATCAGCGCCAATACTTTGTTCGGGATTGATGTCTGTTAGAATTTTTCCCATTCCAATCCCAAAACGCACCTGGTAAGGCTTCATGGCCAGATTGATACGGTCAATGATTTGAAATAAAGGAGCATCAAGACTCAGTAATCCTTGAAATTCATCTCCTAATGTAATGGATAATTTGGATGCCAAAACTGCTTGAAATTCATTGTTCAAATCAGCTAAGCAAGATTCCAGTGATTTTTGAACTTGGTAGCGATTATCGATTTTTTTTGAACCAATAATGTCGCCAATTAATGCAAAATAATTCATAGGTCACCTCTCTTATAGGTCTATTATAACAGACTTATTCAAAAAAGTCTGTTATAACGGAAATTATTTAAAAAGTCTATTATAATGACAATAAAAATTGACCTAAAAAAACCTCGCAAAGAAAATTTGCAAGGTTTGAAGGATTTATTTAACTTTTGCTTCTTCGTAGTCGCATTCTTCATTGCTGCAGACGACTTGTTTACCACCGCCACGAATTTTCTTCTCAACGAGGAATTGACCACATTTTGGACAAGAACGTCCGACTGGTTTGTCCCATGAAGTGAATTCACACTCAGGATATCGGTCACAGCCATAGAAAAGACGATTACGTTTTGTCTTACGTTCAATCACTTGACCTTCGCCACAAATTGGACAAGTCACGCCAATTTCTTTTGTGATGGCTTTGGTGTTGTGACATTCTGGGAAATTACTACATGCGTAGAATTTACCATAGCGTCCTAATTTGATTACCATTGGGTGTCCACAAACGTCACAGTCAAAACCAGCAGGCTCATCTTTGATTTGAATTTTTTCAATTTCAGTTTCTGCTTTTGCTAGTTCTTTTTCAAATGGTTTGTAGAAAGCATCAATGACTTTTTGCCATTGTTCTTTTCCTTCTTCGACTTCATCAAGTTTACCTTCCATGTCAGCGGTAAATTTGACATCAACGATATCAGGGAAGAATTCAACAATCAAGTTATTGACGATTTCACCCAATTCAGTTGGTTCGAAGCGTTTTGAAACCAAGCGAACGTAGTAACGTCTTTGGATAACATCAAGTGTTGGTGCATAAGTTGATGGACGTCCAACACCGTTTTCTTCAAGCGTTTTGATTAATGTGGCTTCAGAATAACGTGCTGGTGGTTGAGTGAAGTGTTGTTCAGGGTTTGTTGAAACTTTCTTAACAACATCACCTTCAACCATGTCAGGCAACATTTTATTCTTATCAGAATCATTATAGACAGCTAAGTAACCGTCAAATTTGACTTTACTACCGTTAGCTATGAAGCGAACGCCATTTTGCTCCAAGTTAACTTTCATGGTATCAAACACCGCAGCTGTCATTTGACTTGCGACAAATCGATTCCAAATCAATGTGTAGAGTTTCAATTGGTCTTTGTCTAAGTGTTTTGCGATAGATTCTGGTGTTAGGTTAACGTTTGATGGGCGAATAGCCTCGTGGGCATCTTGAGCACCTGAAGCATTTTTCACACGGCTACCGTGTTTAGAATAATTTTCGCCGAAACGTTCTGTAATGAAACCTGCAGCATCATTTTGCGCAACAGGACTGATACGTGTAGAGTCAGTACGCATATAAGTAATCAAACCTTGAGTACCGCTCTTGCCAAGGTTAATCCCTTCGTATAACTGTTGAGCAACCATCATAGTCTTACGTGTACGGAAGTTAATTTTGTTAGCAGCATCTTGTTGAAGAGATGATGTTGTATATGGAAGTGGTGCGTTACGACGACGCTCTTTCTTTTCAACTTTTGCTACGTTAAACTCATCACTTGTAAGTCGGGTAAGGACTGCTTGCACATCTTCGTTAGTGTTGAGTTTTAATTTTTTACCATCAATGCCATAAAAGGCTGCTTGGAATTTCTTAGTTCCTTTTTTGAAGAATCCATCAATCGTCCAGTATTCTTCAGGTTTAAAGTTTTTAATCTCATTTTCACGGTCGATAATGAGTTTCAATGCGACAGATTGAACACGACCCGCAGAAAGACCTTTTTTAACTTTTTTCCAAAGCAATGGTGAGATAGAATAACCAACAATACGGTCAAGAACTCGACGGGCTTGTTGTGCATCTACCAAATCCATGTCAATCTGACGTGGTTCAACGAAGGCATTTTTAACAGCATCTTTAGTGATTTCATTGAAAACAACACGGTTTTTATCATTTTCGTCAAGTCCCAAAATGTGTGCCAAATGCCATGAAATAGCTTCTCCCTCACGGTCCGGGTCACTTGCAAGATAAACTTTTTTAGATTTTTTAGCCTCTTTTTTCAAATCGTTAATTAGAGGACCTTTACCACGGATATTGATATACTGCGGTTTATAGTTATTTTCAAAATCAATAGACATGCTTGATTTTTTCAAATCACGGATATGACCAACTGAAGCGACAACTTTGTAGTTGCGTCCTAGATATTTTTCAATGGTTTTTGCTTTAGCTGGTGATTCCACAATAACCAAGTTTTTCTTGGCAGCTGTTTTTTTCTTTGTTGTTTTTTTACTTGTCTTTTTAACAGCTGTTTGGGCTTTTGTAGTAGTCGTTGCCATAAGCTCACTTCCTATCAGTAATAAACTTATAACATGATACCCCGCTTTTTCCAAACTGTCAATAAAAAAGTTATATTCAATAGAAAAAACTTGTTTACAATTGGTACTCTGAAAGGACATCTAATCCTGATGTGATGCACTTTGCGCCTTCTTTGATTAAATGATGACATCCGTCAGATTTTCCGTCTAAAATATTACCTGGAATGGCAAAAACGTCTCGTCCTTCTTCTAGGGCTCGTTCACAAGTAATTAAGCTGCCAGATCGCAATTTAGCTTCTGCTACTATGACGCCTTGGGATAATCCTGCGATAATGCGATTGCGTTTTGGAAAATGGTATTTTAGTGGCGCTTCTGATGCTGTGTATTCGCTCAAGATTAAGTGATTTTTTCCAAGATACTCCTGCAACTGCTTATTTTCTTTGGGATAATAGACGTCAAGACCACAACCAATAACTGCTATTGTCGCTCCGCCATTTTTTAGTGCTGAAATATGTGCACTGGTATCTATCCCCCTAGCTAAGCCACTAATAATGACGAATTGATTTCCAAGTTCTTTAATGATTTTTTGAACGGACTTGGTTCCTATCTGTGTGGCTGTGCGTGCTCCTACTACTGCTATTTTCGGACGTTTGAGCAAATCAATATTGCCTTGATAAAAAAGCAAAACAGGCGGATTATAAGAGTGTTTTAATTCCAGCGGATAGTCGTCATCTAGTATTGAAATACTAGGGTATTGATTAAAGACTTTTCGCAAAGTTTTACTATCCAAATCTTTGTATTTTTCCATAAATAAAATAGGATTCTTACATTTGGACACAACTGCCATATCTCGCAAGGAAAGAGATTTCTTTTCTTGCTTTTGATATTCTAAAACGGCTAGAATGTTGAGATTTGTTAGTCCTGCTTGTTTTAATTTAAATAGTTCAAAGTTATTCATTAGTCACCTCACTACTTTTCTATTCGAAAAAAGTCCTATAACCATAGGACTTTGTGAGAGTTTTTTTGAGTTAATCTAATGTTTTGATGATTTTAGCTGGATTTCCAGCGATAACCACATTATCTCCAAATGATTTAGTTACAACAGCGCCAGCACCAACGACGACATTATTACCTAAAGTGATACCTGGTAGAATGGTTACCCCACCACCAAGCCATACATTATCACCAATAGTGATTGGTGCTCCATATTCCAAACCAGAAATACGTTCTTTCGCATCTAGTGGGTGAAGAGGAGTTAAAAACTGACAATTCGGACCAATCATAGCGTTGTCTCCAATGTGAATCTCGCAGACATCTAACATGGTACAGTTATAATTAGCGAAAAAGTTCTCACCAACGTAGATATTTGACCCGTAATCGCAGACAAAACGCTGCTCCATTAGTAAGTTATCGCCTGTAGAACCAAATAATGATTTGATAATTTCTTTACGTTTCTGACGGTCTTCTTCATTATTAAAGAGAGTGATTTGTTTACGGGCGTGTAAACGCATGGCAAGTAGATCACTGTCACCCGCATCATATAGCTGACCAGCTAGCATTTTTTCTTTTTCGCTTGTCATTTAGTTCTCCTTCAACATGGATTTAATCGGTTCAAATGTTTTACGGTGAATTGGTGTAATACCGTGTTCTTTGAGACCTGCAAGATGATCTTTAGTACCATAACCAACATTTTTTTCAAAAGCATAGCCAGGATACTCTTTGGCGTAATCTGCCATCATGCGGTCACGAGTGACTTTAGCAACGATAGAAGCTGCCGCAATTGAGAGAGAATTAGCATCTCCTTTGATGAGTGATTGCTGTGGGATGTCAGTGTCTAAGTGCATGGCATCAATCAAAAGATAATCAGGCTTAGTCACTTGTCCCTTGATTTGGTCAATTGCTTGGAGCATACCAACTTTTGTCGCTTCATAAATGTTGATATCATCGATGATAGTATTATCAATTACACCAATACCAACTCCTAAAGCACGCGCAAGGACTTCTTCATAAATTTCCTCGTGATGCTTTTTAGGGATTTTTTTAGAATCATTAAGATGTTTGATTTTACAATTCTTAGAAAGGATGACGCAAGCAGTCACCACTGGTCCAGCAAGAGGGCCACGGCCAACTTCATCAATTCCTGCGATAGCTTGGTAGTCTGCTTGATAAAGCTCTTTTTCGTAGCGCAGCATATGTTCTAAGCGCAAGTCTTCGTCGATATTGGCTTGAATAGCCTTTTTACGCTGGATGATAGCTTTTTGCACGCCTGCTCGGCTATCTTCCTCGTAGGCTTGCCAGCGTGTATCGTCAAGACTGTCAATGTCAGCTAGCGCTTCTTTGATTTCTTTAACGGTCGCCATTTTCAACCTCTTCTACAATGTCTAATGTATAGCGTCCAAGTTTACCTTCACGAACATCTTTGACAAAAAGAGCGTAAAAACGGTCATAGTCATCACGGAAACCAAGTTTTTGTGTCATGGCTATGATAATTTCTGGTGCCTCTTCTTCCAAGTCAATGCCTTTATAACGTTCAATCAAACGTTCTGGATAATGTTCTTTGAAGAAATTAAGTCCAAAGATAGTTACTTCGTCCATTGGTAAGAGTTGGTCTTTGATGGCTCCGGTAAGAGCAAGTTTTAGACCAACCACTTCGTCTTCAAATTTTGGCCAAAGAATCCCTGGGGTGTCAAGAATTTCCAAATCTTTATTTGATTTAAGCCATTGTTGCCCTTTAGTAACCCCTGGTTTATTTCCGACAACGGCGATTTTCTTACCAGCTAAACGGTTCATAAGAGTTGATTTACCTGCATTTGGAATACCAATAATCATCGTACGAAGGGTTTCTTTTTGAATACCACGTTCACGCAATTTAGTCAATTTGTCAGCCATTAAAGATTTAGCTGCTTCTGTAACTAATTTTACAGTAGCTTGTTCTTTTGAGTTGACAGCAAGAGTTTTAATTCCTTGGCTTTCAAAATAACGACGCCATTCTTTTGTACGATTGCTATCAGCCAAATCAGCTTTATTTAAAATCATAAGTTTTGGTTTATCACCAACGATTTTAGTTAGCATCGGATTTTGACTTGATAGTGGCAAACGCGAATCGACTAAAATAGTCACGAAATCCACGTGTTTAATATTTTCTTGCACTTGTCTACGAGCTTTAGACATGTGACCTGGGAACCATTGAATAGTAACCATTAAGATATTTATCCTTTCATAGTAAGCTTTATTTGCTTGTGTTTGATACTGTATTTATTCTTGTTTTATTAAGATTTTTAAAATCTTAAACCACGTTCTATTATACCATAAAGTCAATTCTTGACTATCTCTTAGTAGAGCGATACAATAAAATCACATAGGAAAAAGCTTTCAATCAAGGAGATTCAAATGGACGATTACAAAGGATTAACAAGTAAAACGTATCTTTCAGAGCGTTTAGAGCAAGCAATTAAAAGCTATGATAAGAAAGCTCGTTTTCATCGTGCTTGGTTTATCGTGTTTAAAGTTATTCAAATCATTACCTTAGCTTTAATCCCGATTTTAGCTACTTTACCAATTCCTTGCTTTAAATTGTTGGCAGTAGTTATTGCTTCTTTAGTTCTCGTTCTCGAAGCTCTCATTGCACTTTCAAGTCATAAAGATAAATGGCAACTTTATCAAGAAACTTCAAAAACGCTCGCTTCAGAAAAATTTGCCTTTGAGACTAAAGCTGGTATCTATCAGGAAAAATCAGATGATGAACGTTTTTCACTCTTGGTTGAACGCTGTGAAGTGATTGTTAAGTATCGCAATTAATTAAAAGAACCCTGTGTTTTCAGAAACATGGGGATTATTTTTTCTTTTGTAGTGAAATTAGTATTGGAATACTAGTAAGCGTTAGGTAATATAAAACATAAAACCATTTGTGACTTTGACCAAGCATAACGTAACTCATGATTAAATAAAAAACACAGTATCTTAGCCATAATTTCGCTATCGTTTTAGGGTGATTTCTTATAAACGAATTGACTCTTTTAATCAATAATCTGATATTCCTTTTCAAATGTTTTTTGAGCAACAATACGGCGATTGGTAATGTCGATATAATCGCCTAAGTATGCTAACTCATACATACCGTAGCCAGCAAATCCTCCGCCTAGACTTTCAATCGCTCCTGTTTTAAGGCTTTTAACTGTCGATGGCTTTAAACCAGCCATTAAAACACGAAGGTGATTATCTAACCAACAAAAATATCTTTTTGCAAAAGCTTCTTTTACCCAGTCAGGACTATTTCGATTATCTTTGCTGACTTGCCAAACATCTGCAACTTTTCCCTTATAAGTAGCTTTCATTTTTTCTCTTTTTTTATTTCCCTTTTTATGATTTGCTAAAAGATTACAATAACTATCAGTTTCACTAGGACGATGATACTTAGAGACTTTTGAATATTAGATTTAAGTTTTCTAGGCCACTTCATTAATCGCGTGATAGTTAGACAAATACTTAAAAAACTTAAATAACTAACTATTGTTATCAATTGTTGCATTTAATTTACCCCAAAGTAATACTTCTATCCTCTATTTTACCAGATTAATCATTAAAAAAAACGACCATGTCGTAAACAGTCGTTTTTTCGTCGTGAACGGTTATTTTTTAATGGAAAGAATGACTTCTGCTCCACCCATACTAGGATTTGAAATTCTTAAACCTCCATGATGTTTTTCAGCTATGCCTTTCGCAAAAGATAGTCCAATACCATAGTGTTTTTCGCTTCTACTATTATGTTCAGTGAAGAAAAATTTTGCGGCATTTTTAAGAGCTTCATCTGAAAATGGTTGACCATCATTCCAAATGGAGAATATGAGATGACTATCATCTTCTGAAATGCTAAGGCGAATTTTTCCTTTTGGGGCATGTTGAGTAGCGTTTACTAGGATATTAATCAGTGCACGTTTAAGATTTAAGCTATTTGCTAAAAAAGAATTGGTAGCACAGGTATTTCTCATCTTGAAATCAATTGCATTTGGTTTTAGAATATCTTCAATTTTTACCGATAAATCAGCTAAAAAAGGCTTTAAGAATAGCTTTTCTTTATGGTCGTTATCGCTTAATCGACAACTATAGTTAAGCATTGCGTTGAAATAGTTTTCAAATACTAAAAGGCTATTATTGATTGATGTTAGAAAACTCGTTTGTTGTTCGTTAAGTGGTGTCATTTCAATCAGTTCGATATTTCCCTTAATGACCGTTAACGGAGTTTTGACATCGTGAGCTAAGGCAGCAATTTGAAAAGATAAATCTTTCTTTTCACTTCTTTCTCTTTCAATCAGTTTAGCTAATTCATCACTTTTTTGTGCTAAAACAGTTAAGGTGTCATCAAATTCCGCAATTCTAGAATACTCTAGGAAATCTGAGTGAGACTTAGTTCCCATATTTTGAGTTGATTTTTGGATAGCATAAAAATTTGAAGTGAATTCTTTGAGCAGTCTTGTGATTGCAAAAATAAGAACCAGCAAAAAGCCGATGATAAAGATGATGTAAGTCAGCGTATTGTACGAAATTGAGCGAAGCGCATGATTTGAAAACTCTGGTATGCTAGATTGTCGGACAACTAAAACGTAGTGCGAATTTTGGGCAAGGTAATAGGTAACCCCATTTTCGTTTAAGTTTTTTCTCTCTTTAAAAGCTTTTTGGTAATACATCAAATCCTCAGTGACATTTGTTCGCTTAATGACCTTCCCAGTCTGGTCATATAAAACGTAGTCATAAGGTACTTTCGTCATTTCTTTGACAATCATATCTTTAGAGATCTTATCTGAAAGACTAATATTTAGCTGATTGCTGAGACTAATTTGTTTAGTATAGGCAAGGACACTTGTTAAGGTTAAAATAAAACAGATAACAAGGACAATTCCGACAATCACTTCAATGACGGTTTGAAAAATGCGTTGTTTTAATGTTTTAATCTTTTTTGCTTTAATCATGCCACTGATATCCCACTCCTCGAACTGTTTTTATAGGATTAATGTCATAGAGAGAAAATTTTTGACGAATTTGATAAACATATTCTGAAATAGATCTAAAAAGAGTATCCGAATCATCGTTATATACGCCTTCGTAGATATTTTCACGTGTAAAAACTTTTTTAGGCTGGCTAGACAAGAGCTCTAGAATATGGTATTCACGACTGGTTAGAGGAACGCGTTCACCATTAATGTAAATGCTTTTTTCTTGCAAGTAAAATGTCATTGTAGAAAATTCACGTTTAAATTCTTGAAAGTCTTTTTTTGCCTGCTTAAGGCGTTCTTCCCTTTTTAAATGTGCTTCCACTTTTGCGACTAGTTGTTTAATACTAAATGGTTTGGTGATGTAGTCATCGCCACCGAGTTTGAGACCAGAAATGATATCTTCTTCGCTATCTTTAGCACTAACAAAGATAATTGGTGTTGCAATACGATGGCGAATTTCTTGGCAAAGAGCCATGCCATCCACATTTGGCATCATAACATCGAGTAAAATTAAGTCAAATCCCATAAAATCATTGATATCAATAGAAGAGTTTACTACTTGATAAGTTGTTACAGCATAATTTTGCATTTCAAAAATATTAGTCATTAGTTTTAAAATTTCAAAATCGTCGTCCACAACTAAAATTTTGTACACTTTTGTCACCTCAATTGTATTTGTTTCTATTTTACTATAAGAAACATGATTTCACTCATTTTTATTGCGTTTAAGTGTTAAAACGGCTATAACATCTAACATCAGTATCAAAGCTAACAAGATGAAAATGGTCTTAATCATTAGCTTTTTTTCAGGCATTAAGATAGCATTAACTGGCAAAATGATAGGAATCCAGAAATTGCCCATAAAAGCATGATTTGAAGCAAAAATGATAAAAAGACACTCCACGAATGAGATAATGAGATTAAGACCTTTTCCTGCCCATAAGCTAAGTAAATGATGAAAATGATTGAGAAAGACAAGTAAAAGCCAAGTCAAGCTTCCTGAATAAAAGGTATAAGAGATATCATTGATCACATATCCAATGCTCCCCCATAAAATAAGACAAGGCAGAATGACAATAAGATCACGCGCTAACAACTTAAGCAACCAAATTTTAGCTCTATTGTGACTACTGTTGATATTTTGGCAGTGATTAGCTTGTTCTTCTTGCTCCATTGTTAGCAGCGAGACAATAGCCAGCATTAAACAATAAGCTAGCATGGGTAAAAATGTCATCGCCTCTAGGGTGTAGGAGGTTTGATGATTTGATAAATAAACTGGTATGGTTAACCATTCTAAAGTAAATAAGCCAATCATCAGGTATAAAATAGCCGAATTTTTTAATTTTAAGAACTCGCTTTTTAAAATCTTAACCACGTTTTTGCTCCTTTAGTGCTTTGATGAAGATAAGAAATAAAAGGACGGATAAACTGATTGCTACAATGCATAGTCCTACAGGATGAGGGTGATTTAGTACTTCTACTTCTCCAGAAGGTTTTAAGTGGAGAAGAGCTTGGGCGATTTTATAATGATATGTGTAGGGAAATAAATTCCAAAAAGACGTTTGTGCTAAAAATGGCGCAACGAGCAAACATAAAAAAGAATTTAGAACGAAGACCAAATAACAATTAATCCATTTTGAAAGGTAAAATAAGAGAGGGACATTCCATGCAGAAGCGATAAGCATCAATAATAGTACCCAAGCGTCACGAAAAAAGTGGACAGTCATCACACCGCAAAAAACAAATGAGACAAGATAAAGAAAAAGTAACAGAACAAAACTTGCTAAAAATAGGTTCTTTAATGCCGTCATGACTTTTGCGACTTTAATTTTTCCAGTTAATTTACCTTGAAGTGTGTTTTGAAAATGTCCAGCTCCTTCTTCAGCTTTATAATCATAAACAAATAACAATCCTGTCAAAGTAAATAAAAACAATGCTTCCCACCAATAAATTGAAAAACTCTCTAGAATCGTTGGTCCGCAAAGCAAAAAAGCGATAAAGAGAGAGATAAATGGCAAGACTAAACATAATTTAAAGTAAGCACCATGTTTTTGTTTTAGGCATTCTGATTGAAGTATTTTTCTCATTTTTCATAACCTCCATGGACAATAGAAAAGAAGAGTTTTTCTAAATCTTGTTTGTCTTGATTGGGCTGATTGTAATGAATTTTTCCTTGATGCAGGATAACAATATCATCTACAATCTTACTAACTTCATGTAATTGGTGACTTGAGATGAGAATCGTTATTCCTTTTTGCTTGAGAGAGTTGATTAAATCTAAAAGTTCTTTGATGCCATCTGGGTCTAAGCCGTTAGTTGGCTCATCTAAAATCAGAAATTCTGGATTGGTAATGATTGCCATACCAAGTCCTAAACGTTGCTTCATTCCTAAAGAAAATTTACCAGCTTTTTTGCGACCAGTATTTGCTAAACCAATTAAGTTCAAGGTTTCTCGTATGGTTTCATCTGGAATATCATAAAGCAGTGCTTTAGTTTTTAAATTATCAAAAGCTGATAAATTCATGTAAATAGCTGGTGACTCAATTAAAGCACCAAATTTTTTATCATCTTTTATCTCTATACTCGTTTTTCCATCAAATAAAATTTCACCAGCACTCTGACTTTCTAAACCATAGAGTATTTTCATTAATGTAGATTTCCCAGCTCCATTGACTCCCAAAAGTCCACAAATTGAACCTGATTCGATGGTAAATGAAATATCATTTAAAACTTCCTTATCCTTGAAGACTTTCTTGATATGTTTAATTTGAATTTGCATAAGCTAACCTCCTTTTTTATCAAGGATACATTAGTTTTTTCAGAATTAGTTCAGAAAACTAAAAAAGCTTGAGAAATTTCTCAAGCTTTTTCATTACATTAATTCATTGAAGTCCCAAACTTCTGTCCAACCTTCATAGAAATCAGGCTCGTGGCAAACCATTAGGACGCTACCCTTGTAGGCTTTAAGAGCACGTTTCAATTCTTCTTTAGCATCAACGTCTAAGTGGTTGGTTGGTTCGTCAAGGACAAGGACGTTATTTTCGCGGTTCATAAGCAGGCAAAAACGCACTTTGGCTTGTTCCCCACCAGAAAGTACTTGAATTTGACTTTCGATATGTTTTGATGTCAAACCGCAACGAGCAAGAGCAGCACGCACTTCTGCTTGGTTCAATGCAGGGAAGGCATCCCAGACAGCTTCAAGTGGTGTTTGACGATTACCAGCAGCGACTTCTTGTTCAAAATAACCAAGTTCAATGTAATCACCACGTTCAACGCTTCCTGAAATTGGCGGAATGATTCCTAGTAAGCTCTTAAGAAGTGTCGTTTTACCAATACCGTTGGCACCAATGATGGCAACTTTCTGATTACGTTCAAAAGTTAGATTAAGTGGTTTTGTCAATGGACGGTCGTAACCAATTTCCAAATCTTGTGTTTGGAAAATAAAACGACTTGGTGTACGTGATTCTTTGAATTCAAAGGATGGTTTTGGTTTTTCAGCCTGAAGCTCAATACGGTCCATCTTATCCAATTTTTTCTGACGTGACATAGCCATATTACGTGTAGCAACACGCGCTTTGTTACGATTAACAAAGTCTTGCAAGTCAGCAATTTCTTTTTGTTGACGTTCGTAAGCAGCTTCAAGCTGTGCTTTTTTTATAGCGTAAACGGCTTGGAAATTATCATAGTCACCAGTGTAACGAACCAAATCGTGATTTTCCACATGATAAACAATATTAATCACGTCATTTAAGAATGGAATATCGTGTGAAATCAAAATGAAGGCATTTTCATAGTTTTGAAGGTAACGTTTCAACCATTCAATGTGCTCAGCATCAAGGTAGTTTGTTGGTTCGTCAAGAAGCAAAATATCAGGTTTTTCAAGCAAAAGTTTTGCTAACAGAACTTTGGTACGTTGACCACCAGAAAGTTCTGTGACGTCAGACTCCATGCCAAAATCCATAACACCAAGGGCGCGTGCAACTTCATCAATTTTAGTGTCCAAAGTGTAAAAATCGCGTGATTCTAGACGGTCTTGCAACTCTCCTACTTCTTCCATTAGAGCATCCATATCTGCGTCTTCATCAGCCATAGACATGTAAATGTCATTGATACGTGCTTCTGTTGTGAAAAGCTCATCAAAAGCTGTACGTAAGACATCACGTACTGTCATCCCTGCTTCAAGTACAGTATGTTGGTCCAAGTAACCTGCAGTGACATATTTTGACCACTCAACTTTTCCTTCATCAGGTTGCAAATGTCCAGTTACGATACTCATGAAAGTTGATTTTCCTTCACCGTTTGCCCCGACAAGACCGATATGTTCACCTTTCAACAGACGGAAAGACACATCCTCAAAAATCGTACGCTCACCAAAGCCATGACTTAAATGTTTAACTTCTAAAATACTCATCTCTTATATTCTTTCGTTTATTTTCTTTTTGAAAATAGCTGCGCAAACAGCCTATTTATAATAATCTTTTCAATTATAGCATGATTTTGATAGCTAAAGCAATGACTTTATTCGTTGAAAACGCAAACTAAAAAGCCTTTATAAAAGGCTTTTGTGATTTATTCAGAAATCGCTTTAGTATGACTTTTTTCTGGAATGAAGAATTGTTTTAAGATTGGGTATAAAATTGGTACAGAGATGATTGTGACGAGCGCTGAACCAAATGTTCCACCGATTTTAACCAAAGCTGTCAAAAAAGCTACTTGCAAATGAAGACCACCCACAAGACTATTAATCAAAGTATATTTCACAAGATTACTAATGATTTTTGTAATGGCAGCTACGACCCCAACAATGATCACATTGCGTGTTTTGGTATCAGAATGCAAAAGTTTTTCAAAAACAAAATGAAGAACTAAACAAACAATTAATGATTCTAAAATCGTAATCCAAACTTCCGCAGCATAGCCATTAAGCACATCGAACAAGCCTAGCCCGATAGATGCAACAAGTGCTGCAATTCTTGAACCAAATAGTAGAACCGCTATTACAACCAAGGCATTACCAAAATGAACAAACTGAGCACCCAGCGGAATACGTAAAAACTGAACACTGATAAAGATTAATGCTGAATAAAAACTAAGTTCAACCAGTTGACGTGTGGTAAGATTTTTCATGCTTTTTCCTCCATTAATTGTTTGAATTGTAAAGCTAAGTCAGCCAGATAAGGCTCGTACGATAGGCCGAATCGCAAATCTCGATTTAATGACAAAGTCCTTTGTAAGGTCTTATCGATAAAGTTTAGAGCAACTTTGGCAACATCATCTAGACTTAAGTCGTGAAAATAACCAGCCCCAAGAACTGCCGTTACTAAATCCCCTGTTCCAAAGAAATGATATGGATAGGCTTTCGAAAAATGATAAGTGATTTCTCCACTCTTGCTATCATAATGCGCTAATCCAACATTATCATCTTCAAAAGAAACTCCGGTTAAGATAATGTGTTTATTATGAAGATGGGATAAACGCTCACAGAGTTGCTCAATATCAGTTTTATCATAAGTTTCACCAAGATAAGGATAATCAGCCAAAAAGCAAGCTTCTGTTAAATTCGGCATAATCACATCAGACTTTGTACAAAACTCACGCATGGCTTTGACAAAATCTTGCTCGTATCCAGCATACAGACGACCATTATCAGCCATAATAGGATCAACAAAGCGTGGTAAATTATGCTCACTAGCAAATTTAGCTAAATCTTCTAATTGTATTTGATTCTTAAAATATCCTGTAATCAAACCATGACATGGAAAATCAAGCGTCTCCCATTGCTTGATAAAGCCTTGTGTTGCTTGAGTTAAATCTGTAATAGCAATCTTATCAAATCCCCCCGTATGAGATGATAGCAAGACTGTCGGCATAGGAATAACTTCGATTTGACAATTTGATAAAACGGGCAAAGCGCTTGATAATGCCACTTTTCCAACCCCAACAACATCGTTGGCAACAATCACAGAACGTGTAATTTGATTCATCATAAATGACTTTCTAATCTCGCATCAAAACCAGATTCAATAACTCGAAAAGGTTTTAAATTAAGAGTTTAGAAATATTGTAAGAAAATTCAATTTATTATACAATAGGAATCATAAGAAACTGTATGGGGACAGATTATGACTAGTAAATATCAAGAAATCATAACAACTATCATCGACCAGATTGAAAATGGTAAATTGCAAAAAGGTGAACGTATTCCATCCATTCGCCGTCTAAGCCAAAAATTTCACTGCAGTAAAGACACCGTTCAACGGGCTTTGCTAGAATTAAAGTTTAAAAACTACATTTATGCTGTTGAAAAAAGTGGTTATTTTGTCCTTGAAGGAAAAAGCCAAAAGGAAACACCGCTGAATCTCAGTTTATCTGACTATAACAACATGGCTTATGAAGACTTTACAACGTGCTTAACAGAAACCCTTGTGAATCGTGAGAACTACCTCTTTAACTACTACTATCAGCAAGAAGGACTACAAGAATTAATCGATTCCTTGCAAAATTATCTTGAAAAGAGCGCCATTTACGCCAAAAAAGAAGATATTTTGGTTACTTCAGGGACCCAACAAGCCCTTTACATCCTTTCGCAGGTACCTTTTCCAAATCACAAGAAGACGATTCTTTTGGAACAGCCTACCTACCATCGAATGAATGATTTGGTTGCTTCTCTAAAGCTGCCTTATCAGACCATTGAACGTGATTTTGAAGGCATTGATTTAGCAAGATTAGAAGAATTGTTTAAGACTGGGGATATCAAGTTTTTCTATTCTATTTCACGCTTTTCAAATCCCCTTGGTTTATCGTATTCGACCAGTGAAAAGCAGAAAATTGTTAAATTGGCTGAATGTTATGATGTCTACATCATCGAGGATGATTACATGGGAGATTTTGCAAAATCTACGGATTTGCCTCTCCATTATTACGACACTTCTGGTCACGTTATTTACCTTAAATCCTTTTCAATGACTATTTTTCCTGCTTTGCGTTTGGGGACCATTATCTTGCCACCAGTTTTAACCAAAGCTTTTCTTGACCATAAAAAAATGATTGACTACGACACCAACCTTATCATGCAAAAAGCGCTATCGCTTTATCTGGATAGTGGTTTGTTTGAAAAAAATCTAAATTACCTCAAGCAAGTTTTCCAAAAACAGAGCCAGAAAATTGATACCGTTCTTGCTGACTTTCCAAGGATTCAGCATTTCAGCAGCTCTCTTCAAGGATTGGTAGTTGAACTTCCTGAGGACCAACACTTAGGTGACCTAAAATTCACTGATAAAATCAACTATCTGGAGGATAACTACCTTTCTTTGACAGAAAAACGATTCATTAAGCTTTCAAATAATCAGGATGTTTTCAGTATTTTAACAATGATAAGTGAGCGATAAAATAAAAAGCCAGAGAAACAGAATCTCTGGCTTTTTATATCGTTAATAGGAAAATTAATAATCAGGACGCAAAACACCTTTGACGGTTTCTTTTGTTGCTTCCACATCTCCATCGATAACAACATCGATGATTCGTTTAGCATCTTCTGGTGGACAGCAAACCAAAGGCAAACGTAATGGTCCGGTTTCAAATCCAAGATAATTAAGCACGGCTTTAACCGGTGCTGGACTTGGATATGAGAATAAAGCATTAACTTTTGGAATGAATTGACGTTGGATAGCTGCAGCTTTCTTGATATCGCTGTTTTCGATAGCTGTTAGCATTTCGTGCATTTCATCACCGTTAACATGAGAAGCAACAGAAATTACCCCATCAGAACCTAAATTCATAGCATGGAAAGCATCGCCATCTTCACCAGTATAAATCAAGAAATTATCTGGTTTGTGTTCGATAAGATAAGCCATGTTAGCAAGACTCGTACATTCTTTAACACCGATGATATTTGGGTGCTCTGCCAAACGTAACATTGTTTCTGGCGTCATTTCAACAACAACGCGTCCAGGTATGTTGTAAATAATGATTGGAAGGTCACTAGCATCAGCAATAGCTTTAAAGTGTTGATACATGCCTTCTTGTGATGGTTTGTTGTAGTATGGAACGATGGCAAGACCAGCAGCGAAACCACCAAATGCAGCAACTTCACACGCAAATTCGATAGAATCGTGGGTATCATTGGTACCAACACCAGCAATTAATGGCACACGACCTTTAACAATCTTTTGCACTGCAGCAAAAAGTTCCAATTCTTCATCGTGTGTCAATGTTGGACTTTCAGCAGTTGTTCCAGCAAGCAAAAGAGCGTCTGTGTGATGTGCAAGCAAATGTTCAATTAATTTTGGTAGCGCGTCAAAGTTAATTGAACCGTCTTCGTTAAATGGAGTAATCATTGCGGTGATGATTTTAACATCTCTTAAATCTTCAATAGACATAATACTCTCCCTCTTTGTCTAAGAATTAATACCTGTTTAATTAAATATGCTCAAAGATCAGCTTCTAAAAGAAACTGGTTTGAGTTATTATTTGAGTTCGAATTTAAGATCTTTAGTTGGGTGGACAAGACCGCGTTCGTGAAGTGTTTCAGCAATTTGAACAGAGTTCCATGCAGCGCCTTTAAGGAGGTTATCAGAAACAACCCACATGTGAATACCTTTTTCAATATCTAGGTCTTTACGGATACGTCCAACAAATGTTTCTCGTTTGCCTACAGCGTTGGCAGCTTGTGGGTATACTTGGTTAGCAACATCATCTTCAAGAACTGCACCTGGGAAGGCAGCAATGGCAGCTTTCACTTCTTCGATCGGAGCAACTTTTTTTGTTTCGATGTAAACTGCTTCAGAGTGTGAGAAAAGAACTGGCACACGAACACATGTTGCTGAAACTGAAAGGTCTGGTTCTGCCATGATTTTCTTAGTTTCGTTTGTCATTTTCATTTCTTCGTAAGTATAGTCATTATCTGTGAAGACATCGATTTGTGCAAGAGCGTTAAATGCGATTGGGAAGTGTTTTTTATCACCACCACATGGCAAGATGTCAGCGTGAACGTCTTTTGGTTCAAGACCATCATTAACAACTTCTTTAATTTCACGAAGTGTTTCATTGATTGCTGATTGACCAGCACCAGATACGGCTTGATAAGTAGAGACGATGATACGACTCAAGCCCCATTTTTGACGAACGGGTTCCAAAGCAACCATCATTTGGATTGTTGAACAGTTTGGACAAGCAATGATACCATTGTGAGCATCTAAAGCGTGAGCATTGACTTCAGGTACAACAAGTGGCACATCTGGATTTTGACGGAAATAAGATGTGTTATCGACAACAACTGCTCCTGCTTTAACAGCGTAAGGAGCGAATTTCGCAGAAACAGAACCACCTGCAGAGAAAAGAGCAATATCAACGCTTTCAAATGAATCTTCAGTTGTTAATTCAACAGTAACATCTTGTCCCTTATACTTCAAAACTTTCCCAGCAGAACGTGAAGATGACAAAAGACGTACTTTGTCAATAGGGAGTGTTGATTGTTCTAATTGTTGAATCATGCGAGTTCCAACGGCACCTGTGGCACCAATGACAGCGACTGTATAGCCCATTTCAATACCTCTTCCTGGAAAATAGTGTACTATTCTCAATTTTCTAAAAATTTATAGTAGCTACATTATACAACTTTTTAACTCAAAAGAAAAGTCTGAATTTTATTTTGAGTTAAAAATATTTTGACAACAAAAAAATCCCCACCGAATTTGGTAGGGATATGAGGCATTCAAAACTGAATGTGGCAAAAAGGTTCACACAGATTGCCAAAGTCCGCTCCTGCGTTTCTGGTCGAACTAGAATGACCTCCTCTTGCGCAAATAAACTCTCAAATCGAGTTAATTCGGCTCATCGCATGTTCCTAGTATACCATAGAAGGTAAGATTTGCAAGTATTTTGTTTCTACATCAACGGTGCGATGGTTTTGACCAGTAATCCAATGATTTTTTCATGGGTTGGTCGACTATCAAGCGTCTCTTGAGTGACGCGTTTACTTTTTCGCATGGTTTGAATGCAATCATCGTAAATATCACGAATAGCATCAACTTTATACATATAAGTTGCACATTCAAAATGGTGATACAAACTACGATAGTCAAGGTTAATCGTTCCGACTACTGCTTTACTGTCATCGCTGATAAAGACTTTAGCATGGACAAATCCTGGTGTGTAGAGATAGATTTTAACACCTGAGCACATGAGTTTGCTAAAGTAAGTTTTTGCCAGCATATAAGGAATTTTTTTATCTGGAATTCCAGGCATGATAATTTGCACATCTACACCACGTTCCGCGGCAAAACAAAGCGCATGCTCCATTTCGCTATCAAGAATAAGATAAGGTGTCATGATGTAGACGTATTCTCTGGCGTGGTTAAGAATATCAATATAAACATTCTCACCAATTTTATCGGTATCAAGTGGCGAATCACCATATGGAATAACATAACCATTTGCTTTTCGTTTTTTATCATGCTTAGCAAGGTAGGGTTTGACAACCATTTGTCTTTCGGTGATTGACCACATTTGTAAGAACAGTACTAAGAAACTGTCAACTGCCTCACCCTCAAGCATCAGAGCGGAGTCTTTCCAATGACCAAAACGATTGATTTTATTGATGTACTCGTCAGCTAAGTTCACTCCGCCGGTAAAACCTACTTTACCATCAATTACAATGATTTTTCGGTGATCACGGTAATTGTAATAAGTTGAGATAAAAGGCGAAATCGGTGAAAATGCTTTGGCTTTAATACCAATTTTTTCCAAACGTTGTGTGTAGTCAAAAGATAAGGTTGAAAATTCAATCATGCCATCGTAGAGGACACGAACTTCCACCCCTTCTCTGACTTTTTGTTCTAAGATTCGAAGAATTTCACCCCACATCTTACCTTCAGCAATGATGAAAAATTCCATGAAAATATAATCTTCAGCCTTAAGCAATTGTTTCTTAAGTTCTTCGAAAAACTCTTCTCCCGTTGGGAAATAGGTCACTTCGGTATTTTGATAAGCTGGAAAGTCACCGTGACTACGGTCAAAATACTGAACCAGGTGATAAGTCGTCGATGTATTACTTTTCAAAACTCTCAATGTTTCCAAATTATCTTGCAAATATTGGCTGCTAGCATCAACCAAATGGTTCATTCGAAGTTTGAGACCGCGATACCCCCAATCAAGTTTGGTGTAAATGAGGAAAAGCGACCCTAACAAAGGTGCAATCATTACCAGAATTAGCCAAGTCACACGTGATAGAGCGTCCATTTCACTGTTTACAAGATATAATACAGTTGCAATGGCAAGAGCACGTTCAATTATAACGACCCAAATACGATAGTGATCTACCCAAACAAATGATGCAATGATGAACAAAAGTTGCAAAATTAACAGGATAGAAATGACAGTTGTCCGACTAAAAATTCCTCGAAGAAAACTACGTCGGCTTTTATCTAATAAGCGTAATGCTTTGATTTTATTAGTGTTTTTATTGTCGATAATCATAACCTCCACATCATTTTTTCTTCATTTACTTCTATTATACCATACTTTACTGGCTGCTTTTTTCTGGAAAATAGAAAAAGTCGGCAAAAGCCGACTTGTTATTGACAAGATTATTTTAGAACAATCCGATAGCTGTTCCATCTTCTGCAACGTCCATATTAAGTGCTGCTGGTTTTTTAGGAAGTCCTGGCATTGTCATCACATCACTTGTCAAAGCAACGATGAATCCAGCACCAGTTTTTGGAACAAATTCACGAATTGTAATATCAAAGCCTTCTGGTGCTCCAAGAAGTGTTGGATTATCAGAAAAGCTATATTGTGTTTTAGCCATACATACTGGCAATTTATCCCAACCAAATTGAGCAAATTGTTTCAATTGGTTTTTAGCTTTTTTACCGAAGATAATTTTGTTACCACCGTAGATTTCAGTAACGATTTTAGTGACTTTTTCTTCAAGTGAATCGTCATCAGAGTAAAGACGTTTGTAGTTGGCATTGCCATTTTCAACGGCATTAACAACGGCTTCAGCAAGGTCCACCCCACCGTCAGCACCATTTGCCCAAACACTTGCAAGTTCAACTGGTACATTGATTTCAGCACAAAGTTCTTTAAGGGCAGCAATTTCAGCTTCTGTGTCCGCTACAAATTCATTAATGGCAATAACTGCTGGAACACCAAATTTACGGACGTTTTCAACGTGACGTTTAAGGTTAGCAAATCCAGCACGAACAGCTTCGACATTTTCTTCACCAAGATCTGTCTTAGCTACGCCACCATGCATTTTAAGGGCACGAATTGTGGCAACGATAACCACGGCATCTGGTGTTGTTGGAAGGTTTGGTGTTTTAATATCGAGGAATTTTTCAGCGCCAAGGTCAGCACCAAAACCAGCTTCTGTAATTGTGTAATCTGCTAAGTGAAGAGCTGTTGTTGTTGCAAGGACAGAGTTACAACCGTGTGCGATATTGGCAAATGGACCACCGTGAACGAAAGCTGGTGTTCCATAGATAGTTTGAACAAGGTTTGGCTTAATAGCGTCTTTAAGGATAAGTGTCAAAGCACCTTCTACTTTAAGGTCACGCACGTAAACTGGTGTTCGGTCGTAACGGTAAGCAACAACGATATTTGCCAAACGTTCTTTCAAGTCTTTGATATCTGTTGCCAAGCACAAGATTGCCATGATTTCTGAAGCAACTGTGATATCAAAGCCATCTTCACGAGGAATACCATTAACTGGGCTACCAAGACCAACAGTGACATGACGAAGAGCGCGGTCATTAAGGTCAACGACACGTTTCCAAATGATACGGCGTTGGTCGATACCGAGTTCGTTTCCTTGGTGCATGTGGTTATCGATAATTGCTGAAAGGGCATTATTTGCTGTTGTGATAGCATGCATATCACCTGTGAAGTGAAGGTTGATATCTTCCATAGGAAGAACTTGAGCATAACCACCACCTGCGGCACCACCTTTAATCCCCATAACAGGACCAAGTGATGGTTCACGAAGAGCAAGCATTGTTTTTTTGCCGATTTTATTCAACGCATCAGCAAGACCGATAGACATTGTTGATTTACCTTCACCAGCTGGTGTAGGGTTGATGGCTGTGACGAGGACAAGTTTACCAGGTTTGTTTTCTTGAACAGATTTGATTTTATCAAAAGATAATTTTGCTTTGTATTTACCATAAAGTTCAATATCATCAAATGTGATACCAACTTTTTCAACAACTTCTGTAATTGGTTTAAGTTCAACGCTTTGTGCAATTTCGATATCTGATTTCACGGGGACTCTCCTCTGATATTTTTTTGATCGATAAAAACATTATAACACACTTTTTCAAAAACGCACGATATTTATTTAAATAATTATTAACGTTCGTTTTTTATCGTTGCAAAACAACTTTTTTTATTAATTGTTATAGTTATTTACTATAACAAAGAACATTTCCAGAATCATTGCAACAGAGGAATTCATCCAACTTTGTTTCTTTTGAAAACCATTCAAATCAATTCTTTCATCCTTCAAACTTCTCAAAGGAAAAGGTTGTTAATGTTCGTTTTTAGGTAAATATTTGAAAAAATAGGCACTTACTAAAAACAAAAGCATGTCAAACAATTTACGAAAAAAATGTTTTTGTGTAAAATAAGGCTATGAAAATTTTAATTACATCCGGTGGAACAACCGAAAAAATAGATTCTGTTCGTGGCATTACAAATCATGCCACAGGATCATTAGGAAAATATATTGCAGAAGCGTTTTTAGAAAAAGGAAATCACGTCACTTTGGTTACCACTAAAGAAGCTGTTAAGCCAGCAGACCATCCGCTACTAACAGTACATACTATTACGAATGTTGATAGTTTGCTAAAAACACTTGAACCACTTGTCAAAACGCATGACGTCTTTATTCATAGCATGGCGGTATCTGACTACACACCTGTTTATATGACAGATCTTAATGAAGTTGAACAGGCCGAACACGTTTCGGATTTGCTAAATCGTCAAATTACGGAATCTAAGATTTCTTCTAAGGAAGAATACCAAATGCTTTTTATGAAGAAAACACCAAAAGTGATTTCTTTAGTGAAAAGCTGGAATCCTGATATCTGCTTAATTGGTTTTAAATTATTGGTTAATGTTAGCAAAGAAGAGCTTTTTGCTGTTGCGCGTGAGAGTTTACAAAAAAATAAAGCACGCTATATTCTCGCCAATGATTTAACAGAGATTAAGGAAGAGCAGCACCATGCTTATTTGCTAGATGAATCTCATGTCTATGAAGCAAACACAAAAAAAGCTATTGCAAACTTGATTTTTGAAAGGGTGACAAACCATGACTAAACGTATTTTATTAGCTGTTTCTGGGAGCATTTCTGCCTACAAAGCAGCTAATTTAACTAATCAATTAACCAAACTTGGCTATGATGTTCATGTTTTAATGACAAAGGCTGCTACTGATTTTATTACACCACTAACACTTCAGGTTTTGTCAAAAAATGCTGTTCATCTTGATGTCATGACTGAAGAGAATCCAAAAAGTGTTAATCATATTGAATTGGCTAAAAAAGCTGATTTATTTGTTCTTGCCCCTGCTTCTGCTAATACTTTAGCAAAATTAGCGAACGGCTTAGCTGATAATATGGTCACAGCTATTGCTCTTGCTTTGCCTGCTGAAACACCTAAATTAATTGCGCCAGCTATGAACACAAAAATGTATGAAAATCCCTTAACGCAGCGCAATTTAGCAACTTTGAAAGAAGTTGGTTATGAAGAAATTGAACCTCGTTCAAGCCTTTTAGCGTGTGGTGATATCGGTTGTGGGGCGCTTGCAGAACTTGACACAATTATCGAACGTATCGAAAAAAGTCTATAAATTTCACTCTTGTCAAGACACCTATAAATTTGTATAATGTATTGGGCTTTTGAAAGAGAAGCCCAAAAAGTCATCTCTTAGGAGGAGTTATGAAAAACAATAAAGCAGCAAGCAATATTGCCACAGTTGCAATTTTCTTTGCTATCATGCTTGTTATTAATTTTTTAACAAGTCTTGTCTTTAACCTTTGGCCTGTGCCAATCAAGCCAACACTTATTCACGTACCAGTAATCATTGCATCAATTGTTTACGGACCACGAATCGGTGCAACACTTGGCGCTTTAATGGGAGTTATCAGTGTGACAGTAAACACTTTAACTCTTCTACCAACAAGTTACCTCTTCTCTCCATTTGTTGAAAATGGTAACCTTTCTTCATTAATTGTTGCTATGGTGCCACGTATTTTAATTGGCATTACACCTTATTTTGTTTACAAATGGTTTCATAATAAGTTTGGTATCGTCATTGCTGGTGCTATTGGTTCTATGACAAATACAATTTTTGTTTTAGGTGGTATTTTCTTCCTCTTTGCAAATGTTTATAGTGGGGATATTAAAGCACTTCTTGCTGTAGTCTTTGGTACAAATGCAATTGCAGAAATGATTATTTCAGCAATTTTAACACTTGCAATTGTTCCAAAATTACAGAAAATCAGAGCATAAATAATGAAAATCATGGGAAAACCGTGGTTTTTTTAGTCACATCAAGTTAAAAAATTGGTTAATTTTTACCTTACACAAACGTTTGCGTAACTCAACGTAAGTACCCCAAAAGATTGATTTAACAATATTTTCACTAAAATTAAATTTTTACTAGCTAAATGATTTACAAAGTGGTATAATGAAAGCGTTTATAAGAACATACAAAGGAGTTCCATTAATGACTTACACTGAAAACTATCAAAAATGGCTCGATTTTGCGGGGCTTCCCGACTATCTCCGTGAAGAATTGTTAGCCATGGACGAAAAGACAAAAGAAGATGCTTTCTACACAAACCTTGAGTTTGGTACAGCAGGTATGCGTGGGGTTATCGGCGCTGGTACTAACCGTATCAACGTTTACGTTGTTCGCCAAGCTACTGAAGGTCTTGCAAAACTTATCGAAACAAAAGGTGAAGATGTTAAAAAACGTGGTGTTGCTATCGCCTACGACTCACGTCACTTCTCACCTGAGTTTGCATTCGAGTCAGCTCAAGTTTTAGCAAAACATGGCATTAAAGCATATGTTTTCGAATCACTTCGCCCAACTCCAGAATTGTCATTTGCTGTACGTCACCTTGGTACTTTTGCAGGTATCATGGTTACTGCAAGTCACAACCCTGCTCCATTTAACGGATACAAAGTTTATGGTGAAGATGGTGGACAAATGCCACCTGCTGATGCTGATGCCTTGACTGACTTCATTCGTGCTATCGATGATCCGTTTGCTATCGAATTAGCTGATCTTGAAGAAAGCAAAGCTTCTGGTCTTATTGAAGTTATTGGTGAAAATGTCGATGCTGAATACCTTAAAGAAGTTAAAGACGTTAACATCAACCAAAAATTGATTGATGAATACGGAAAAGACATGAAGATCGTCTACACTCCACTTCACGGTACTGGTGAAATGCTTGCTCGTCGCGCTCTTGCACAAGCTGGTTTCGAATCTGTACAAGTTGTTGAAGCTCAAGCTGTTCCAGACCCTGACTTCTCAACTGTAAAATCTCCAAACCCAGAAAACCAAGAAGCATTTGCTCTTGCTGAAGAACTTGGACGCAAAGTTGATGCCGACGTTCTTGTTGCAACTGACCCAGATGCTGACCGTCTTGGTGTTGAAATTCGTCAAGCTGACGGTTCATATCGCAACCTTTCTGGTAACCAAATCGGTGCTATCATTGCCAAATACATTCTTGAAGCACATAAAACAGCTGGAACTCTTCCAAAAAACGCTGCTTTGGCAAAATCAATTGTGTCAACTGAATTAGTAACTAAAATTGCTGAAAGCTACGGCGCTAAAATGTTTAACGTCTTGACTGGTTTCAAATTCATCGCAGAAAAAATTCAAGAATTTGAAGAAAAACACAACCACACTTACATGTTCGGTTTCGAAGAAAGCTTCGGTTACCTTATCAAACCATTCGTACGTGATAAAGATGCCGTTCAAGCCGTTCTTATCGTAGCTGAAATTGCTGCTTACTACCGTTCACGTGGTTTAACACTTGCTGATGGTATCGAAGAAATCTACAAAGAATACGGATACTTCGCAGAAAAAACTATCTCAGTAACACTTAGCGGTGTTGATGGTGCTGCAGAAATTAAGAAAATCATGGATAAATTCCGTGACAACGCTCCAGTTCAATTCAACTCAACTGATGTTATTAAAACTGAAGACTTTTTAGCACAAACAGCTACTAGCGCTGCTGGCGTTGAAAAATTGACAACTCCACCAAGCAACGTATTGAAATACACACTTGCTGATGATTCTTGGATTGCTGTTCGCCCTTCAGGTACAGAACCAAAAATCAAATTCTACTTCGCAACAGTTGGCAACGACTTAACTGATGCTGAAGCTAAAATTGCTAACATCGAAAAAGAAATTAACGCTTTTGTTAAATAATCTTAATTAGATATTTTAAAACTCCTTCTATTTCAGAAGGAGTTTTTTTACGCATATTAATTAGATTAGATTCTTTAATATAAAAAGGTAAATTATCGGTAGTTTTACATAAATATATTTATGTAAAATAAAACAACACCCAAGGGAGACAAGGTGCTGTTTTATTTTTTTAGGAAATGTTCATTTCATGAAATAACGCATTAAATATTACCAGTTAGCCAAGCAATGATAAAGAACAAAGCAAAACCAAAGAGGTAAATAAGACCAATGATTGATAGAACTTTCAACCAAGGCTTGATTTGATGTTCTTTGTTATTAACCAAAGAATAATTAAGGTAACCAAAGAATGGTGTTGTGATGAATGATGCAATCATGGCAAAACGAAGCATTGTTGCCACATTACCAGCAAATAGATAAACAATCACAAGACCAACGGCTGCTGTCACAGTCATCCAAGCATAAAGAGCTTTCTGAGATGATTCCTTCTTACCAAGTAATAAACGAAGGGATTCGTTGTTAGCACGAGAATAACCATCAATAACTGTGATAACTGTACCGAAGATACACAGGAAGGCGATTAGGGTAATCAAGAAGCGAGCCCATTCACCAAGAACCTCAGCGTACATGTTAACGAATTGAGCGATGTAGGCCGCTGATGCGCCTTGTACTTCTTCACCTGAACCAAACTGGATTAAAGCACCAAGAGCACAGAAGATAAGAGCTAAAATAGCGGTTCCTACATATCCTGTGTTGAAATCAAAGACAGCATCATCTTCTGACATGTTAACGGTTTTACGTTTTTCAACAGACCACATTGAGTTGATAGCTGAAATTTCGATTGGGCAAGGCATCCAACCCATTAATGAAACGATAAATGGTAAAGCTGCCATGCGCCATGGTGTTGGTGCTTCAAAGTTTGGAGCGTATTCACGGTGTTTGAATAATGCAACAACAACCGCTAAAACAGTTGCTATAGTCAAGGCTGTCATCACCCATTTTGCAAGAGAATCAAGGAAACGATAACCACCGATAAGCAACATTGCCCAAATAATAACAATAATGACAGTAGTCAATTGTGAAATGCTCAATCCAAAGCCATTTGGGAAGACGTTGTATAAAATTGCTGCGCAAAGAATACCAACTCCAGCGGTATTAACGATTGCTGAGAAAACATTCAAAATGAAGAAAACAGCTAACCAACCTTTACCTTTTTCAGCATAGCCTTCAATCAAGCTTTTATTATTTTCCATTGTGTATTGAGAACCAAAACGGAAAAATGGATATTTAAAAATATTAATCAAAATGATCAGCAAAGCCAATTGCCATCCGTAGATAGCTCCTGCTTGTGTAGAAGAAACGATGTGTGAGCCGCCAACGGCAGCTGATGCCATTAGAATACCAGGGCCAAGTGCTTTAAGTTTAGTACGCCAAGTCGACTGTTGTTCTGTGCTTTCAGTCATAAACCAGACCTCTTTCTAAATAAACTTTCAATTTTCAGATAATTCTGAATTATGCAAGGTTTATTTTACAACTCAAACTAAAGAAAGTCAATCTTTTTTGTGTAAATTTTCTGAAAAAAATGAAAAAATATCTTTTAAAATACAACAAAAGACCGCTAACTAGAGTATCGCTCTCTTTAAAAAATACGTTTTTCTCTTTAATCTGTAAAATAATTAATATATCCTGCAACCACTCTTATCACAATTAAAATTGCTAGTACTAACTCGATGACATACAAAAAATATAAGCCTTCAAAATAATTAACTGCTCCTTTTAATGCAATTGCCGTAACAATCAAACGAAAAGTTAAAGCTGAAAAACCTGGATTGAAGAGGCTTTTTAAAATTCCTGGAGCAAAATAAAGAACGGTAAGGTATAACATCTGCGACAGGATAATCAATCCTAAAAGTAATGGACGATAGATAGTTTCAAAAGCATTAAGATAAGCTACTGCCACTAAGGCTGGAGCACACAGTGTAGCTAGGTTAGATTTTACATCGTCAGGAATTCCATGTTTCCATAATCTTAGAAAAATCGTCGGCAGAAGAACTATTAAAGCAAGTAAGAGATAAATAAAGATAGTTTTACCTAGTTGAGAGTATCCCGTCCAGGGAACAGTTAAACTAGAGATTCCTATTCCTATATACAGAACTGCCCACGATGGAAAGACGTTACTTAGCTCAAAATTCCATAGAAATCTTTTTGAAAAGATAACAATGTAACTAATCAATGCAATAAAAGACAGCCACCAAATCGTTCGGAAGATTCCCTCGGTAAATCCATACCATTCTGGAAAGACATCCTGATAGACAATCATCAGCATTCCTTGCATTAAGAGTGTTGGAAAAATTGAAGCTGTTAGCAGATTTTTAAGTGCAAGTCTATAGTTCTTAAAAGATTTTACAAATGCCGTCAGTAATGGTAAATATAAAACAAAAGCTATACCACCTAGTATATCGCGTAAAAGAGTTGAATAATCTCCCAAGGTGTTTCCTAATGAAAAAAGCACAAGTCTAAGCTACCTAATGCTAAAGGAGGTTCTTTTAATTTTTTTCATCTATTCTCCTTAGTATCAGGTTTCTTTATAAAAACGAAAAAATACCTCACAAAACATGGGGTATTTTTATTGTAACATAAATAAGTTAGGGGCAAAAGTTCTTTAAAAAATCCAGCTTACTATTAAAACAAGTTTTTAAAGAAGTTGACAATAGCTTGCCAGATGTTAGCCAAGAAGCCTTTTCCTGATTCTAAAGCGCTTGATGAATCAAAATTCAAGTTAATACCCTTGAATGATGAACCTGCATTTGAAACAATACTGTCCTTCAAAGAAGCCAAGGCTGATTTGAAGCTACTGCTATCAATGATGCTTGATTTTGAAAGGTTGAAAGCAAAGTTAACAATCATGTTGATTTGGTTATTTGATAACACATCTTTCAATTTATAGTTATCAAGTGTTTCATCAACGATTTTACGAACATCATCTTTTGTCACGTTAGACCCGGCATCTGCTACTGCTGATTTGATATCAGCTAAAGCAACATTTAATTTATCGGCGTCATAACCATCTGTACCTTGATTTTCAGTATTGATAGTAGACAAAGTATTCAATTCTTCTTGAGCCAATTGCTTGCTTTCATCAGAAACTTTAGCACCATTTTCTTCAAGTGAATAATAAATTCCAGCCAAAGCTGATTCACCTGTCACTGGAATTGGTGAGGCAACAGTGATTGCGGCATGTTCGATACCAAGTGTTACTGCAGCGTTGCGGTACATATCTGACGTTACTTTTGTGATATTTTCAGGAGTGACAATATTAACCGTTAATGTCTCTGAAGAGCCCAATTTTTGAATTTTAACTGATGAGTATAATTGCAAACTTGGATCATCAGCGACATCCATAATTTGAGCATAAGCACTTGTTGTGATTGTTTTGACGTTTGTGTCTTTTGAACTATCATAACCAAGCAATGATAAGGTTTGATTGCGTTGATCATCCGATAAAGAATAACCCAGCACGTAATCTGGTTGCACATAGGTCTCATCAATGACATCTTGAACTGAGTTACTTGCTGCTTGAACATGGCCAACTGTAAGAGTTGAGAACAATGCTAGCGCACAAGCCATGAGTGTCTTTTTAAATTTCATCTTAACTAATTCCTTTCACTTAGGTATTTAATTATAGCACTTCTTCTTTAAAGCGTCTGCAAAAAAACTGTTATTTACTCACATTCTACTCGTGTAATTCTAGCGGTAGACCATCTGGGTCGAAGAAGAACGTCATTTTCTTACCAGTATAATCATCGTGACGGATAGGTTGCACGTAAATTCCCATATCTTCGAGCTCAGCCTTATAGGCTTCAATATTTTCAACGTAAAAAGCTAAATGACGAAGACCACATGCTTCCATATGATATTCTGGTTGCCCAACACGTTTTGGTGGTGCAACATAAGCTGGATCTGATGTTTTATTACCGAAAATCTCAAGTTCGATAGTGCCACACTTCAAATCGAGCTTATAATCATGACGTTCTGGGCGATGATTTTCACGGATGATTTCAAAACCAAGTTTATTAACGTAAAAGTCACGCGATTTGTCATAATCAGATACGATAAGAGCCACATGGTGAACTGCGTTTAATTTCATAAAAATCTCCTTGTTAATTTATGTTTAGAAAAAGCCGAGAATAAATCGGCTCTATAATTTCTGTAGTGGGTAAATCCACTGTAGAGATTATGGAGCCTTTTTTAGTGTAGAAAAAAAGTCCCATATGACCTATAATGAAAAGTGCTCAAACTATCATTTTAGAAAGACTCATATGGAACAACTAAATCTTATCACAAATTTTCTCAGAATTAAAGACAAAAATATCACTATCACTGATGAATATGATATGGGAACTCACTTAGAACTCCACGGT
>SKEE01000063.1_pt1 | contig 102546 bp, 91 predicted proteins | sample 4826661 | NCBI WGS metagenome assembly SKEE01 (sample SAMN11008817, study PRJNA524170) | human gut metagenome | biome: Human fecal sample; material: Feces; isolation source: fecal sample from pouch patient p20 | host: Homo sapiens | place: Israel: Tel-Aviv | collected 2016-11-14
TATAATCCCAGTACCTTACGTGGAACAGACGCTCCATCGTAATTCCTGTAAAATACTCCAGGATTGTCGCACCGATCATTCCCATAAGAAAGACAAGCAGGATGTTATCTCTGACCGGAATCGTCACAATCAGGACAACCATTGCTCCGGAACCATAGAGCGGAAGCATCGGACCATGCATAAATCCGCGGTTCACCCAGCGGTGCTTTCTGACAGAAACATAACAGCTTTCCCATATCCATCCCAAAAAACTGTAAAGAAAAAAGAATAAAACCCATTGTGATAAATCATATTCCTGCATTTTTCTTCCCCTTTTTTAAAAGACTCCTACGCTCTGATAAAATGTAACGCAGAAGTCTCTTTCGTAAAATCTTTTAGTTTTTCTCCTCGATCTCCATCAGCAGATCTACTCTGCGCTGATGACGGCCGCCTTCGAATTCTGTATTGATCCATGTATCTACGATCATCTTTGCAAGTTCTCCACCTACCACACGAGCTCCAAATGCAAGTACATTACAATCATTGTGTGCTCTTGACATCTTCGCTGTAAATGGCTCGCTGCAGACACATGCACGGATTCCTTTTACTTTATTCGCTGCAAGAGAGATTCCAAGTCCTGTTCCGCAGATCAGGATTCCCTTCTCTACTTCTCCTGCTACAACTGCACGGGCCACTTTCTCTCCATATACCGGATAGTCACAACTTTCGGATGTATAGGTTCCATAATCTACAACCTCATGACCTTTCTCTTTCAGAAATTCTACGATTTCTGCTTTCAGCTCCAGTGCGGAGTGATCGTTACCAATACCAATTTTCATTTTAACGTTCCATCCTTTCTACATTTCAAAATCTGATATACCGTTTCTATCATACCAAACTTGTACGGTCTTGTAAACTCACACCAGATTTGTTTCTAATGTAATACAAAATGTTGCTGTTCAGGATTCCCGCTTTGCCTGACAACAAAAAGAGAAGCACGAACAGCTTCTCTTTTTCCTTCTGTAAACCATCACTATAATAACTTTCTTCTGTTATGCACGTAATCCGTTCACTTTATATCTTAGAATAATGAATTGAAACGCTCCATTGCTTCTTTTGTCTTCTCATGTTTTCCAAAGGATGTCAGACGGAAATAATTCTTTCCATTTTCTCCGAATCCTGCTCCCGGTGTTCCGACAACCTGAGCATTTTCAAGGAGATAATCAAAGAACTCCCAGGACTCCATTCCTTTCGGGCACTCGAACCAGATGTATGGTGAGTTCACGCCGCCTGTAAATGAGATTCCTTTCTTCTCAAGTGTTTCAGCGATCATATGTGCATTTTCACGATAATATCCGATATTCTCCTGACACTCTTTCATGCCCTCTTCTGTGAATACCTTAGCTCCGGCATACTGGATGATATACGGTGTTCCGTTGAACTTTGTACACTGTCTTCTGTTCCACATATTGTGCAGGCTCAATGTTCCGCCGTTTGATGTCTCAAACACAAGTTCTTCCGGAACAACTGTATAGGAGAAACGTGTACCTGTGAATCCTGCTGTCTTAGAAAGGGAACAGAACTCAATCGCACATTTCTTTGCGCCCTCGATCGCATAGATGCTTCTTGGAAGTGTAGGATCTGTGATAAATGCTTCGTATGCGGAATCATACAGGATCACCGCATCATTTTTCAGTGCATAGGCAACCCATGCCTCTAACTGCTCTTTATTATAGCATGCTCCTGTCGGGTTGTTCGGAGAACACAGGTAAATGATATCTGCCTTTACATTTTCATCCGGCATTGGAAGGAAATCGTTTTCTTTTGTTCCGTTCATATAGATAATATTCTTTCCATCCATTGTATTTGTATCTACATAAACAGGGTAAACCGGATCCGGAACGAGAACCACGTTATCCTTTGCAAAAAGCTCTGTAATATTTCCTGTATCACTCTTTGCGCCATCTGAAATAAAGATATCTGTAGCTTTTACTTCTACGCCATTGCGTGCGTAATAATCTGCGATTGCTTCCTGTGCAAATGCATATCCCTGCTCCGGTCCGTATCCTTTGAATGTCTCAGATACCGCCTGAGAATCTACTGCTTCATGAAGTGCCTCGATCACACTCTTTGTGAGCGGAAGCGTTACATCACCGATTCCGAGACGGATAATATCCGCCGCTTTCTCCGGATGTGTTTCCTCATATACTTTTACTCTTCTTGCGATCTCTGCAAAAAGATAACTGTCTTTTACATTCTGATAATTTTCATTTAACTTTGGCATCTTTGTCAAACTCCTTTCCCAGCTGCTTTCATGCTGTTCACAGTATTCTGCAACCAATAACTCTAGTATTCCTATGTGTTATATTAACAGATTTTTTTTCATTCGAAAAGAAGTTGAAAAAAAGAAACAAGATTTTGTAAAATCTTGTTTCTTTGATAATAATTTCAGCACTTTAACTGTGCAAATTGATGATGCGATAAAGAATATTTTTCTTTTTTTCTTTCTTACAAAAGCCAGATAACCAGCAAGATTACCTCCACAACAAAGATCACAGGCACTGTAATCATAAATTTTGCTTTCCGTGTCTTATGCCGGAAGCACATCATACCTGCGATTGCTCCTGCACTTCCACCGATCAGTGCAAGGATTAACAGCGTTTTCTCCGGAACCCTCCATGCACCTTTCTTCGCTTTCCATTTATCAATCCCATAGATACAAAATGCAAATAAATTGATAAATATCAGATAATACCAGAAATATTTCATAAGATGATCTCCTCCTTCAAGGCAAAGGAATAGATGATCTTCTCCTTCACCGGCTTCTCTAACAGTTGCTCCAACGCCTGGGCATAGTAATCAAGCTGTGCATGGTACAGTTCTTTCAATTGAGATGCATTTCTGACTCTATCCGTCTTATAGTCCAGTAGTACAATCCCGTCTTCCTCCTCAAACCAGACATCAATAATTCCCTGGATGAGAATGGTCTCTTCCTTTCGATTTTCATCCGCTTCCTGACTTTTCTTCTGAATGTCCTGATAGATCTCCGGATAGATTTCTGATGCAGCTACTCCGAGAACAAATGGCTGTTCCTTTCGAAGCTTTCCATTTCCTGCTGCCTGTGTCATTCGTCTTCCACTCTCGCTATTTAAAAACGCAAGAATATCTTTCGTGCGGATACAGTCTGCCATCTCTTTTGACAGTCTCCCTGCCTGATAGAACAGTTCGATTTCTTCTTTCAGAAGTTCCTCCGTATACTCTTTTGAAAAATCATGAAGCTCGAGAAATTTATGATAAGCACTTCCCCTTAAAGCTCCTGTCAGTCCTTCTTTCTGTTCTTCCATGAAATGCGGAAGCAGTGGCACAATCTCCGGCTCCTGAATCAATTCTTCTCCTGCTTCTTCCTGCAAAGACTCACGCTTCTTCAACTCTGAAACTGTAAATTTCAGCTTCATTTTTCCTTCTTCTTTATATGGATACAGGAAATTCATCTGCTGTTCCAGCTTATCTTCCGCTCCCGGAAGATAAACCTTCGTTGTATCCCAGTGTTCAAGCACTTCTCTTGCGATTACTTCTGCCTGTCGCTGTGCATCTTCTGTAAAATCCATCTCCCCTGCATCAAAAATCCGGACTTTAATCGGCAATTGCTGCACCTCTTCACTTTCTGTTTTGAGAATTCCACATAAATCAGCTTCTCTCTTGAGATCTTCTTCCTGAAGAAGTGCCGGAAGAATCCAGTCCAGGTAACGGTTTGCACCTTCTAACTGATAAAGGCTCAATGGAGATTCCCTGTCTGTCATATGATTCACATATGGTTCCAGGCCGTCTTCTCCTATTTTCAGACTGCCTGTCAGAATCAGCTTTTCCTTTGCTCTTGTCATCGCTACATAAAGCACACGGAGTTCTTCTGCAAGATTCTCAAGCTTTGTCTTCTCCTGAATCATTTTCTTCAAAAAGGTCGGTGCCTTTGTCCTCATCTCAAGATCTACAACGTCAATTCCAACTCCGTTTCTCGGATGGATTACAATACTTCCTTTCAGATCCTGTGTATTGAATTGCTTTCCTGTTCCGGCTACAAAAACGATTGGAAACTCCAGACCTTTACTTTTATGAATACTCATAATACGGACTGTGTCATCCTGTTCGTCTATGATACTTGCTTCGCCATAATCAACATCATATTTTTTCAGTTGCTCGATATAGCGTACGAAATTAAACAGACCTTTATAACTCGTCCCTTCAAATGCTCTTGCTTTCTCAACAAGCATTTCTACATTAGCCTGTCTCTGTGCGCCCCCCGGCATCGCACTGATAAATAACCCATAGCCGGTTTTATCAATTATTTCCGCAAGAAGGTCATGGATTGCCGTATACGGAAGAATTTCCCTGAAATGATCCAATACCACGAAAAACTTCCTCAATTTTTCCTGTACCTGTATTGCCTGCTTTTTGTCCACAGTTTCCGGAATTTCTTCCGGACTCAGGCTGCAAAATCCTTCCACTGCCTCGTAAAACAATTGATTCGGATATGCAAGACGAATCACTGACAACTCTGCTGCCGTCAGACCGGCAAACGGTGAAGTCAAAACTGCTGTCAATGGCAGATCCTGTCTTGCATTATCAAGAACTTTCAGATAATCCAGAAGAACACTGACCTCATACGTCTCGAAATATCCTTCTCTGCTCACAGAGTATGCCGGAATCCCCTCCTCGGCCAGTATGGACGCAAAAACTTCTGCCCACCCCTGTAAACTTCTCGTCAGAATCACCATATCCCGATAATGAACCGGGCGGTATTCTCCTGTCTCCTTATCAAGCACAACACCCGTGTTTAGAAGTTCTTTCATTCTCTGTGCGATCATCCGCGCCTCTTCTTCTCTCGCTTCACTGCTCCGAAGCCCCGTCTGATTATAAAGAAGCAGTTCCGTCTGATCCGTAAACACATTTTCATCCGGTAATTCAGGAAAAGAGGCTCCCAAATGCAGTGCCGCCTTATCATCATAGATAATTTCCCCGAATTCCTTCCGCATCAGTTTCCTGAAAATATAATTTGTACTGTCAAGTACTTCTCCTCTGCTTCGGAAGTTCCTATCAAGATCAATTCTCTGCCTGCTGCTCTCCCGCGTACTGTAGCTGTTATATTTTCCCATAAAGAGTTCCGGGCGCGACAAGCGGAATCGGTAAATACTCTGTTTTACATCTCCAACCATAAAAAGATTATTCTGTCCTGCCGACTCTCTTGACACACTCGTCAGAATTGTTTCCTGCACCAGGTTACTATCCTGATACTCATCGATCATAACTTCTTCAAAGCGTTCCTGATACTCCTGTGCCACTGCTGACGGAACCAGTTTTCCTTCCTTTTCTTCCGTCAGAATCCGAAGTGCAAACTGTTCCATATCACTGAAGTCCAACAGATTTCTCTGTCTCTTTTTCTCCGAAAATGCCTCTGCAAAAGCCTGTACCAGCAGAACTAACATCTTCATTGCTGTCTGTGCCTCTTGCATATCCCTGATCCACTCATCAACAGGCGCGTAGAAATAGTTTGCTTTCAGATCTTCTATCAGTTTCTTGGCCTGTTTTCTAAGCCCCTGCGCTTTCTCTTTCAGCTCCGGATCGACTGTCGGATCTTTCTTTCCTGACAAACGTTTCCATGTAAAATCACTGACGATCTGCTCTTGCTGACAAAATGTCTCTGCTCCTTCCAATTGCTCAATCTGTACCAGATCAGAATCTAACATTTCACCATACATATACGGACCGGCCGGAAGTTCGCATACTTCTATCGCCTGTTGAACAAACCCTTTCACATCTGTAAGATTCTGCCTTACTCTTGCCTTTGCTTCCTGCACGACATCTGCTTCTTCCATCTTCTCCGGATCGATCTCATAATTATCCACACATTCCTTCAACCACTTTTCCGGCTGTGGATAACTTCTGGAATATTCATAAAGCTGGAGGATAAGTTCCTCGATCTTCTGATCATTTCTTCCTGTTCCATACTGGTCAACAAAGTTTAAAAATGCCTCGGATCCCTCTGCATAGAAATTCTCGATCAGCTCTTCTAAGACATCCTGCATCAGAAGACGCAATTCTCCTTCTTCTGCAATGCGAAAGGCCGGATCAATTCCAATCACATGAAAATGATCCCGAATCACCGACAGGCAGAAACTGTGGATTGTCATGATCGACGCATTGTGGATCAATGTGGACTGCTGCTCCAGATTCACATTTCCCGGCTGCTCTTCCAGCTTCTTTTCAATTGCTGCACCGATTCGTTCTTTCATCTCTGCCGCCGCTGCTTCCGTATAAGTCACAACCAGGAGACGGTCTACATCCGCGGGATCATTTTCATCTGTTATCCTGGAAATAATCCGTTCAACAAGTACCGCTGTCTTTCCGGAACCTGCTGCTGCAGATACGAGAATGTTGCGGTCACGCAAGTCGATTACTTTCTGTTGTTCTTCTGTCCATTTTACGCTCATTCTCCTGCCTCCCCTTTCTCTTCCAAAATACCAAGACGCTCTTTCATAGAGTTCAACGCTTCTTCCAAGGTATATTTTCTTAATCTTCTGTACTCACAGCCTTCAATCCTCTGGTCAAATCCGCAGATATCCCTGCACCCACAGTAATCACAGCCTGTCATCTCATCAAGTACATACGGAAGTGCCGCAACCTCTCCCTGATACATCACATCCTTCAGCTCTTTTTCTTTCTCTTTCGTGTACGCAAGAACCGTATCAAAGTTCTCCTTTGATAAAGCTTTTGATGCCGAACCGAGCGTTCTGTTCTTATTCATCCGCAGCGGATAGAATGTTGAAGTTCCACTCAGATTCCGCTCCAGATGCTCAACTACATTTTCATCTGCATTGATCAGTCCATCCAGCTTCAGCTCTTTTAGAATACTTTGCTCAACTTCCGCTTTTGTCTCTTCTTTCTTCACAATCGGATCCTGGATCCTGTAATAAAAAATACCGGCCGGAAGTACTTCTTTCTCCGGATGTTTCTGCCGTTCGATCTCCAGTGCCGCATTCAGATAAACCGGAAGCTGCATCTGCAAACCGTGATAGAATGCTGTGATATCAAATGCTTTCCTTCCAGTTTTATAATCTGTTACCTTCACATAGACCGCATTTTCATCTTCACACGTATCAATTCTGTCAATTTTTCCGCTTCCGAACTTAAATTCACACCCGCTCGGCACAAAATCGCCTGCCGCCATCTGCTGTGTCAGTGCCCAGACGGACCGGTTGATCAATTGCTTGATTCTGTGGATCATATACTCATTACGTGCAGATGAAAATAGAACTGTATTTCCATAATCCAGAATACTTTCTTCTACACTTTCATCAATCAGCTGCTCCCGCTTCTCTTCCGGCATTGTAACCCAGTCCAGACCTTCCTCTTCTACCTTGTGTGCAAATCGCTCCAGTGCTTGATGTGCAATATTTCCCAGATCCATTGCTTCGAACCCATATTTCTCCCGTTCTGACAAACGAAGTCCGTAATTCAGGAAATGTGCATATGCACAGGAAGCAAAACGTTCCAGTCTTGTTACGCTGACACGCTTTGGATCCAGGAAGAGTTCTTTTGCTACTCTACTTCCAAGGCTCGGCTCATCCTTCCGGTAGAAACCGGCTTCTATCATCTGCTTCAGAGTTTCCTGACTCTGTTCATCCTTTACAAACCATCTGTACAGTTCTTTCCAGGAATCATCCAGTCCATGCTCCCTCTCTCTTAAACCTTCTGCAATCTGCAAGAGTCCGCTCTTTCTCATCATCTCATGATCAAGCAGTCCCTTTCTGTCTTCCTCTACCGGAACAAGTACCGGGAACAGACGCATCAGATCCTGGATCAGATACGCTGGACGAAGTGCTTTTCCTTCCCCGGATACTTTTGCCCAGGACAGATACAGAAGTTCTGACGGTTTCGTCAGATTCATATAGAGATAAAATTTCTGAATATATAATTTCTCTTTTGGTCCGGGAGAAAGATTCATTTTCTTCTCCTGGAACTGTTTTCTGTCTCGCTCGGAAAGCAGACCTCTTGCCCCTGCATTTCCTGGAAGAAGCGTATCATTTGCTCCGACAAAAAATAATGCGCGGATATTTTTGATACGTGTTCTCTCCATATCTCCGATCACAACCTGATCCAGACTTGGAGGGATCACACCTACTTTCGCCTCTTCAAGTCCTGCATCTAAAAGTTCACAGTATTCCTTCAAAGGAATCTCTTCCTCCCCCAGAAGTTCAACGAATTTATCGAATAATTCCAGAACAATACGATAAATCTGTGCATATTCCTTCGCCAAAGCCAGTTCTCCCTCTTCCTGGAATTTCTGCTCCAATTCTGCAAGCTGCTCCTGGATCTTCTCCTGAACCAGATATTCATAAACTGCGAGTGTAATCTCTTTTACCGTCTTTCTTCTCTTCTTCAGAACCGTATGCAACGGTGTCAGTTTTTCCACAAAACGCACGCGCAGCTGATTCAGTTCTTCCAATTCTTCTTTTTTCGTCATCGGTGTCTTTCTCACCCAGACCTGATCCCATTTCTTGAATCCTTTCAAATCCAGCGCAAGACAATAATTTTCCAGACGGTCCACTTCATCTCTTGTGAACCCACACAGGCCGGTCCGCAGATAACGAAAAACGCTTTCGTAAGTATAGTTCTGTTCAACCATCACCAGCAGACTTCTTAAATACTCTACAAAAGAATTCAACAAAATACTCTTCTTATGATCCATAAAAACCGGAATCTCATAACGTTCGCATGCCTTCTCCAACGAATCAGCATATGTATTCAGATCAGAAGCAATCACCGCGATTTCCCGATATCTGTATCCTTCTTCTCTCACCAAACGCCGGATCTCCTCTGCCACATACTGTGCCTCTTCCTGTGGTGTATGAACTTCATGAAGAGAAATTGACCGCATCTTCTCTCCACTGTATTTTCTTCTGGAATAACGAAATAGTTCCTCTTCCAAAAACGCCATCTCCGGATTCTCTTTGAACCGATACGGCGGATTCTTGCATAGCCAGACCGGCTCATCAATCTCCACTTTCACTTCCTGCGCCACTTCCGTCAGTGAAGTAACCATTTGCTTGCTCAGCGCAAAGAGCTGATACGGATGCTTATAGACAAACGGATCTTCCCTCCGATCAATCTCAACTGTCAGCATAATCTTGTCGCACACTTTCAGAAGTTCCCCGATTAGCCGGTTCTGCACCGGCGTAAATCCGGTAAATCCATCCATTGCGATCACACTGTCTTTAAGCATTTTCGCTTCCGCCACATTCTGACTCAACACATCAAGCAATTCTTCCTTTGTAATATATTTATCATGCAGATAATCCTCAAATCCTTCATATACTTTACGGATATCCTTTAACTTATAATACAGATAACTTTCCGAATTCAGTCCTTCCATGAAAGAATCAAGCTGTTCAAAATCAATTCCATACTGTGTGAATTCTGATATCACGGACTTCACTTCGCTGATATATCCCTGCTTCTTAAGATTGCCCTTAAGAACGGTCAGCTCATCTTCGTAATTTCCTGCAATCTTGCGGAGCACCAGATTCTTTCCCTCATCGTCAAGGATCGGCTGTCTTTCCTTTCCTGTCTCTTCAAAGACACGGTGAGCCAGACGTCCAAAACTTAAGACATCAATATTCATAATACCGCCACGCGGATGTGCCATACACAGGTCCTTCTGCGTCTGCATTGTAAACTGCTCCGGTACAAGAACAAGATAATTCTTCTCCGGATGACGGATTGACTCCTCAACTATCTGCTGATATAAATAATGGGACTTTCCGCTTCCGGAATTCCCGAAAATAAACTGCAATGACATGCTCTGACTCCTGCCTTCCCTTCATACATCTTAAACAGAAGACAGGCTGTCGTTCACAGGAATGAGCCATATTTCTCAGCCTTCTCTGTGCCCGGCAGCCCGTCTGGGTTTTTCCTTTCTTCTATTATCGCAAATTTATTTCACAAGGTCAACCAGTGCTGTCTTAGGAATCGCACCAATCTGTCTTCCGTTCTCTTCTCCTCCTTTAAATGCGATGAAAGTCGGAATGCTCATCACTCTGTATTTCTGTGCAATATCGATATTCTCATCGATGTTGATGTGGCATACCTTTACATCACTGAGTTCTTCTGAAAGAGCTTCTACGATCGGCGCCATCATTTTACACGGTCCGCACCAGTCTGCATAAAAATCAACGAGTACCGGCTGCTGTGCCTGAAGTACTTCCTGCTCAAAATTGTCTGTTGTAAGTTTTACTACTGCCATCTTTATATCCTCCTTATAGATGTTATATCTTTTATCTGTAACTGAACAGTTACCTTTTTCCTTTGTTACAACCTTAGTATAGCACATATTTTTTATTTTTCTGTGATAAAATCACAAAGAAACCGACAGTTTGGATTTTTCCTCCCTGCCGGTTTCCTTCATTACTTCTTATATCGTTTTATTGAAACCAGGTCTGCGACCCTTTATTTACGCCTCATCGATTGCCTTACCGATATCATGTCTCATGTATTTATTCTTAAAGTTTACCCACTCTGTTGCTGCATATGCATTCGCACGGGCTTCTTTCAGATCTTTTCCCTTCGCTGTCACGCCAAGAACACGACCGCCGTTTGTCACGATCTGATCTCCGTCGAATTTTGTTCCTGCATGGAAGCAGTAATATCCTTCGTGCTTCTTGAACTCTTCCAGTCCTGTGATTGGGAAGCCTTTCTCGTAACTTACCGGATATCCTTCGGATGCGAGTACGACACAGACTGCTGCATTGTCTTCAAACTGAAGATCAACCTGATCCAGTGTTCCGTCGATACATGCTTCCATAACTTCAAGGATATCATTCTTCATACGAGGAAGTACAACCTGAGCTTCCGGATCTCCAAAACGAGCATTGTATTCAAGAACCTTCGGTCCGTCTTCTGTCAGCATCAATCCGAAGAAGATAACACCCTTGAACGGACGTCCTTCTGCTGCCATTGCGTCTACCGTTGCCTGATAAACATATTTCTCACAGAATTCTTCTACTTCTTTTGTATAGAACGGGCTAGGAGAAAATGTTCCCATTCCGCCTGTATTAAGTCCTGTATCACCATCTCCTGCACGTTTATGATCCTGTGCACTTGTCATCGTCTTGATTGTCTTTCCATCAACGAAGGAAAGTACGGAAACCTCACGGCCTGTCATGAATTCTTCAATGACCATCTCATTTCCGGCTGTACCGAACTTCTTATCCAGCATGATTTCTTTCACGCCGGCTTTTGCTTCTTCCAGATCCTTACAGATCAAAACACCTTTTCCAAGTGCAAGTCCATCAGCTTTCAGAACGATCGGAAACTTCGCTGTCTCAAGATAAGCAATTGCTGCTTTTGGATCTGTAAAGTTCTCATAAGCTGCTGTCGGAATGTTGTATTTCTTCATCAGGTCTTTGGAAAATGCTTTCGATCCTTCAAGGATTGCTGCATTCTTCTTCGGTCCGAATGTGCGGATTCCTGCTTCTTCAAGAACATCTACAAGACCGCCTACCAACGGATCATCCATTCCTACGATACAAAGATCAATCGCATTCTCTTTTGCGAAATCTCTTAATTTATCAAATTCCATAGCGCCGATCGGTACACACTGCGCATACTCAGCGATTCCGGCATTTCCCGGAGCACAAAAGATTTTGTCTGCTCTTGGGCTCTTTGCCACGCTTGCTGCGATTGCATGCTCTCTTCCGCCGCTTCCTACGATCAATACGTTCATAGTCTTTGCCTCCTTATTCGGTAACAATTGTACGATGCCCTTCTACTTCAACCTTTCCGTTTGCGATCAGATCAATCGCACGTGGAAGGATCTTCCATTCAGCCTGTTCCATCACTCTGCGCTGAAGCACTTCCGGAGTATCTCCATTGTGTACTTCTACAGCCTTCTGCAAGATGATCGGGCCTGTATCAGTTCCTTCATCTACGAAATGTACTGTTGCACCAACTACTTTCACACCACGCTCCAAAGCTGCCTCGTGTACTTTCAATCCATAATAACCTGTTCCACAGAAAGATGGAATCAGAGATGGATGAATGTTGATGATCCGGTTCTTATACTTCTTGATCATCTCCGGTGGGATTACCACAAGATAACCTGCCAGCACGATCAGATCCGGCTCATATGCATCTACAGCCTTTAAAAGTTCCTGATTGAACACTTCTCTTGACTCGTAGTCCTTCGGAGAAATGCATTTCGCATCGATTCCATTTTCTTTGGCACGTGTCAGTGCATAGGCATTCTTATTATTGCTGATCACGCCCACAAGTTCTGTGTTCGTGATCATTCCATTCTTTACGCTGTCGATGATTGCCTGAAGGTTTGTTCCGCCTCCTGACACCATACTTAAGACTCTTAACATAAAGTCACTCCCTTTTCGCCAGCCTCGATCTTGCCGACTACATATGGCTGATCTCCTGCTTCACGAATTGCATCCATTGTCTTATCAACGTCTGCCGGATCAACAGCGAGAACCATTCCAAGTCCCATGTTGAATGTGTTGTACATCATCTGCTCTTCGATTTCGCCCTCTTTTGCAAGTTTTGCAAAGATTGGTGGAATCGGGTAGCTGTCTTTTTCTACAACTGCATGAGTTCCTTCTTTGAGCATACGCGGAATGTTCTCATAGAATCCGCCACCTGTGATATGGCTGCATGCTTTTACTGTAACACCTGCATTTTTGATGCTTTTAAGTGCTTTTACATAGATTCTTGTCGGAGCAAGAAGTGCCTCTCCAAGAGTAGTTCCAAGATCATCATAATAAGTATCTAAAGATTCTTTTGTAATATCAAATACTTTTCTTACAAGTGAAAATCCGTTGCTGTGAACACCTGTAGAAGCCATTCCGATCAGAACATCTCCGGCTGCAAGATTCTCTCCTGTGATCATATCTTTCTTATCGCAAACACCAACTGCGAATCCTGCAAGATCATATTCATCTTCCGGCATAAGTCCCGGATGCTCTGCTGTCTCTCCACCGATCAGAGCTGCATCGGACTGCTTACATCCTTCTGCAACACCTTTTACGATTGCAGCGATCTTCTCCGGATAGTTCTTTCCACATGCAATGTAATCCAGGAAGAACAGCGGCTCTCCACCTGCACATGCGATATCGTTCACGCACATAGCAACAGCATCGATTCCGATTGTGTCATGCTTATCCATTACCATAGCAAGTTTTACCTTTGTTCCGCATCCGTCTGTACCGGAAAGAAGAACAGGCTCTTCCATCTCTTTGATCTTCGCAAGAGAGAAAGCTCCTGAGAATCCGCCAAGTCCTCCGAGAACTTCTGCGCGCATTGTCTCTTTTACATATTCTTTCATTAATTCCACTGATTTGTAACCGGCTTCAATATCTACACCTGATGTCTTGTAATCCATCGTAAATCTCCTTTTCTTTCGAATCGTAATATTTATTTATTGTTGAGATATTCCTCATAACCAACTTCTGCAAGTCTGTCTGCTTTTGCCTGTACCGTATCTTTCATCTCTGCAGAATAAGCTTTCAGTTTCTCTAAAAGCTCCGGATCTGACATTGCAAGCATCTTTGCTGCAAGAATTGCCGCATTCATACCGCCGTCGATTGCAACTGTAGCAACCGGGATTCCAGGTGGCATCTGAACGATTGAATAAAGTGCGTCCATACCCTCCAGATTCTTTCCTGACATTGGGATACCAATTACCGGCATTGGGAAAAGTGCTGCGCACATTCCCGGCAGATGTGCTGCCATACCTGCTCCTGCAATAATTACTTTGATTCCCTTTCCTTCAGCTGCCTTTGCCCAGTCAAAAAAGACATCCGGCATACGGTGTGCTGAAATGATCGTCATCTCATAATCGATTCCAAACTTCTCCAGTGTGGCTGCTGCCTTACTCATCACCTTCAGATCTGAGTCGCTGCCCATGACAATTCCTACTTTTGGCATATCATTTCCTCCTCAGTGGTATACTGTTTTCCTTCCCTTGGAAAACTTTGTTTATTTATTATCCATACTTATGAAAGATTCCATTTAATCATCTATTAACTATCCAATCACCTATAGGATTTCCTTAAAATCCCGCTTCATCCAAAGGCTCATTAAGTACCTCTGTTCCCGGCAATACGAATCTTCCGTCCTCTAATAGTATAATGTCTTTTCCCTCGTTTGTCACTACACTTATTTCTTCTAACTCTTTATAAGGCACGGTTATATCTGTATGACAGTTAAAGTATGCTTTTGATACATCTTCCTTACGAAGAAGAGAACAGGAATTATCTTTCGCCACAATTTCCTTTCCATTCGGATTGTAGACTCTGATTTCCTCGCTCCAGGAATAACATGTATCTCCTACTGCAAAATGCGGTCCTGTCTTCTCTGCGATCAGAATCGGCATCTTATCTTCTATATTAAATTTCTTTGCTGCCACATATGCAGTCGTATTTGTTCCAATTGCGAACTCACCAAGCGGAAGAGTCTCATGATTCTTCAACACATTATCGTAAATGTATTTCTTATTCTGTGCTTCATCCTCAAAGTTCGTACATGTATAGTCGGTGATCTTTCCATCCTGAAATGTCAGCTTCAGATTCTCATACTGAAGTCCGTCCAGATATACCTTGCTTACATGAAGTATGCCATTCGTTCCTTCCAGAACCGGTGATGTAAATACTTCTCCGACAGGAATATTCACATCTGCCACACAATTTTCGAAGATTGTCTCCTTCTGTGTGTCTTTCAGATGATATAACTGTACTGTAATATCTGTCTGGTTTTCTCCTTTTCCTCTTACATGTACACAAGTTCCCTGATCTAACGCATCGATCATTGTCTGTTGCACTTTTTCATAAAGTTTCGCGTCTAATGTATTGATCTTGATCACTTCATCAAAGATCTTTGCATAATCTGCTCCAATCTCCGGCACCGGATAAGCAACAATCGTGAAACTTCTTTCCTCACCCTTGATATACTCATTCGTGATCTGTCCTGATCTGCTGCTAAAGAGAAGATCCAGTTCTCTCTGCGCCTCATCATATGCCGGTGCTGTTTCTTTCGCTTCCGGTGAAAATGGTGTCTCACCGAAGATCTCCATAACTGCCGGTCCTGCAACACCTGCTGCTATCTCTTTATTTTGCTCAAAAACAGTCTTCATCACCTCAAGCTTACGTTCTACATAACGCTTATCCATAAAGAGTGCCTGGTCCTGTCTGTGATCATACTCATACTGCTGATTCGCGATCGCACCGTAATATCCAATCTTATGGTGCTCTCTCTTCGTGATCACGCTGGAGGCAGCACGGTAAATAACCGGCTTTAATCCCATCTTACGGAAGTTCTCGATTGCAAGGCAGATCACCTTTTCAAATCCAAGGCTGTAACGGATATTTACAATCGATTTCTTTGACAGATCTTTTCCAGTGTTAATAAAACCAACACGATATCCTTCCGTATATACATCTGCCATCTTCTGCAGTGTCTCCTGTGGCAGATTTCTCAGATGATGAGCTGTTCCAAGTTCATTCTTGGAAATGTACTCACCGAATTCATACAGATAATCATCTTCATCAAGATCTGCCTTCTCAATGATCTGTACTGCAAAATCCGCTGACGGATCCATCTGCTCCAGAATTCGGTCTGCATAAAACACATCGCAGTAATCGCTTGCATACCAATACAGAATCTCCTTGATCTGCTCCGGCTTTGGAACTGGATTCTCTTCCTCACTCATTCCCTCGAAACAGGTATAGACTTCGAGAAACAACTCATAGAGGATTGTCAGATAATCCTTGCGCTGTTCAAACACATACGGAATTCCTGCTCTGATTTCCGTGTACAACAAACTTAAAAGCTGTCCCATCTCCTGCCCCAATTTTTCACAGGCATAGTCTTGATTGGCATAGCTTGTCTGATATTTCTCTCCTATAATATCACTATAAAGAATCCTGTTCAGGCTACGCTTTTCTTCAAGACTTAAGCTGTCCCAGCTTCCATCTTCTAGCTTTTTTCGTGTATTCTCTAACTCAAGCAGAAACAAGGTACAATCCTGAAAGTAAGAAATATATGCTGCATTCACTGTTTCTTCTGTCACGATCGTGCGCAGACGCTCAACTGCCAGTTCGTGACGCTGTGTGCACTGTTCATTTTTCTCCTTCTGTAACTCACTTAACTTTCCGATCATAAGCTCAGACCTCCAACAAAAATTCCAAGGAAGCACAAGATCTGCACAATACCGATCCCGATTCCACATTTGCAGGAAAGGTATTTTCTATCCTGCTCCTCAAATCCTTCTATTGCATTCCAGATTCCATATATATCAATCATTAAAGAAAGGATTGCAATCCCTCCGACAATTCCGGCTGCCTTTCCTCTCGTCAGGAACGCATATCCGACACATCCCAGCAAGATAGCAAGTGACCATCCGGTCAACCAGCAGGAGATCACACCTCTTCTTGACTGCAGATAAGCTGCTTTCCCATATTTCTTTGATTGATTACGCTTTCGTTCTTTTTCTTTTTTTTCGTTCATTTCTTCTCCTTAGTAGATTACAAACTACAAAAACTATATATCCAAGTACACCGCCGATTGTATTCAGCAGAATATCGTCCACATCAAAGCATCCCACTTTCGTGATCAGCTGCATTAACTCTACACAAAAAGTCAGACAAAAACTCCAAAATAACGTTTTAAAAAAGCTTCTTCTTTTCCCTGCCATTGCAGAAAAATAACCAACCGGCATGAAAATAAGAATATTTCCGATTAAATTCGAGAAAACCGCAAATGTTCCCAGCTGATGTCTGTATTTAATAAATCGCTTAATCTCTTTGAATAGCTCCAGATTGTAATGGTACTCATCCATTACGCCTTCCCTGCCGTACCAGTCTGACAAGAACAGAAAGTATACAAGGAAGATAATATATAATATAAACAGGATCTTTCCAAGCGTCCTGACTCTCTTCGCTTCTTTTTTTGTCAATTTCTTACACCTTTACAGAAAAAGAAAGTCCCCTCTGCCGGTCACTTCGGACGTAACTACTCACAATGAACAAGCTACGAGGGGACTTTCCTTTTAAAATGTTATATTATTTTTATGTTTTAACAGACTGGCTCCATTGATAATAGAAATAATTCCTACCGTAACTCCCGTAACAAGCAGGATAATTCCAATTGCAATGTTACCTGCTCCGCTGTTTCTCATTACACGATACGCTTTTTCCAAAACACCAGGCCTCCTTATTTTGCTCCATATTTCTCATAATATGCATCGATCGCTGCTTTTAATTCATCATCGATCACTACTTTTCCGTCACATTCCTTGTTGTAAAGGCACTCTACAACATCTTCCATTGTAACGATCGCTGCTGTCTCAAATCCATAAAGATCTTTCACTTCGTCAAGCGCGCACTTCTCTCCGCCTTTTCCTACTTCCATACGGTTTAAGGATACCATAAGTCCAACAATTGTAACATCAGCAGCGCCTTTTACCTTCGGAACTGTCTCTTCCATAGATTTACCGGATGTTGTAACATCCTCGATCATGATCACGCGGTCTCCATCTTTCAGCTTACTTCCAAGGAAACTTCCTTTATCTGCGCCGTGATCTTTCTCTTCCTTACGGTCTGAGCAGTAACGTACTTCTTTTCCATATAATTCACTGTATGCGATTGCTGTTACAACTCCGAGTGGGATTCCTTTGTAAGCCGGTCCAAACAGTACATCAAAGTCATCTCCATATGTCTCATGAATTGCTCTTGCGTAATACTCTCCAAGTTTCTTTAATTGGGATCCTGTTACATATGCTCCTGCATTCATGAAAAACGGGGATTTTCTTCCGCTTTTCAGTGTGAAATCTCCAAATTTCAATGCGGCACAGTCTACCATAAATTCAATAAATTCTTTCTTATAACTTTCCATTCTATCTTACCTCCGGGTTTATTTTACAATACCAACCATATCTTTTACATTCTCAAAGCCGTTCTTCTTCATATAAGCTTCGATTCCGTCAATCACTTCCAGTGTCACTGCCGGATTGTGGAAGTTTGCTGTTCCTACAGATACTGCACTTGCACCTGCAAGAAGGAATTCAATTGCATCTTCTGCACAGGAAATTCCGCCCATTCCAATGATTGGAATGTTAACAGCCTGTGCCACCTGATAAACCATGCGAACTGCAACTGGTTTCACGATCGGTCCGGATACTCCTCCGGTCTTATTCGCTACCGCAAATGTCTTTCTGTTGATATCAATCTTCATTCCTGTCAGTGTATTGATCAGAGACACAGCATCTGCTCCACCGGCTTCTGCTGCCTTTGCAATCTCTGTGATATCTGTTACATTCGGTGTCAGTTTCATAATGATCGGCTGCTTTGCAATCTTCTTGATCTGCGCTGTCAGCTTTTCCACATTATGTGCATCCTGGCCAAATGCAAGAAATCCTGCATTGACGTTTGGACAGGAAATATTGATCTCCATCATATCAATCGGTTCGTCTGCGAGACGCTCTACGACTGCAAGATACTCTTCCGGAGCGTGTCCGCATACATTTACGATGATCTTTGTATCAAAATTCTTCAGATATGGAATATCTCTCTCGCAGAACAGATCAATTCCAGGATTCTGAAGTCCGATGGCGTTCATCATACCTCCATAAACCTCAGCTACACGCGGAGTCGGGTTTCCTGCCCACGGTACATTTGCTACACCTTTCGTTGTCACTGCTCCAAGACGGTTCAGGTCTACAAATTCTGAAAATTCTTCTCCTGAGCCAAATGTTCCTGATGCAACTGTTACCGGATTTTTCCATTCTACTCCGGCAATATTTACGCTCATGTTCATTAGATTTCCACCTCCGTAGACAAGAATACAGGGCCATCCTTACAGATACGCTTGTTATTTACATTGCTGTGCGCGTCCTTCTCTTTAGTCTTGCATACACATGCCAGACAGGCACCGATTCCGCATGCCATTCTCTCTTCCAGTGAGATATAACACTCGATTCCGTTCTCTTCTGCGTACTGTTTGATCGCGCGGAGCATCGGAGTCGGTCCACAGGCATAGATCATATCTGCTTCCAGAGCATTTTCACGGATTGCATCCATAACATTTCCCTTTGTTCCGACACTTCCATCTTCTGTGGAAATATAAAGTTCTCCGTTCTGCTCAAACTCTTCTTTAAGAAATGTCTGTGCGTCACGGTATCCTACTACGATCTGTTTCTTCTCGCAATCCATCTGTTTCGCCAGTTCAAGGATCGGCGGTACACCGATTCCTCCACCCATCAGAAATACTTTCTTTCCTTCAGCCTTCTCGTATGGGAATCCATTTCCAAGAGGTCCGATCACTGGAATGATGTCTCCTGCTTTCAGCTTAGAAAATTCTTCTGTTCCTGTCTTCGGTCCTGTCACACGGTAAACAACACGAAGTCTTCCGTTCTCTTTATCAATCTCACAGATACTGATCGGACGTGGAAGCAGCTTGCTTCCGTCTGTCGTATACATGGAGATAAATTGTCCCGGCTTTGCGTCCTTTGCTGCCTCTGTATTGATCCACATGCTGTAGATTCCATCTGCCAGCTGTTTCTGGGAATGTACTACTGCATTTTCTTTCTGCTTTGCCATAAACTTATGCAATTCCTTTCTTGAAATTATGAGAAACACGATCTGTAGCTTTCTCAATTTCTATGGTAAATTATTTTGCCGCTGCAAGTGCTCCGCTGATGTCAGCTACCATTGCTTCAACTGCTGCTCTTGATGCATCACCGAAATTCTCCGGTCCGAACTTCGCATAAGCTTCCTGCTTGTAAGCTGCAATAATTCCACGGGAAGAGTTCACAATTGCACCAAGTCCGTCTTCGTTAAAGAAATGAACAAGGTCTTTTCCCTGTCCTCCCTGTGCACCGTATCCAGGTACAAGGATGTAAGACTTCGGCATGATTTCTCTTAATACTTTACCCATCTCCGGATAAGTAGCTCCTACAACAGCGCCGATATAGCTGTACTCATCTCCCATGCAGTCAGCTCCCCACTCGGCAACCTTCTCACCAACCCACTCATAAAGCGGTCTTCCATCAATGATTCTGTCCTGGAATTCTCCACTGGACGGATTGGATGTCTTAACAAGGATGAACAGACCTTTCTTCTCTTCCTTGCATACGTCAACGAATGGATTCACTCCGTCAGATCCAAGGTACGGATTCACTGTTGCAAAGTCCTCTCCGAATGGTGTATATTCCTTGCTTCCAACCTTGATCTTTCCAAGATGTGCTGTTGCATATGCAGCAGATGTAGAACCGATATCTCCACGCTTCACATCTCCGATGATCACAAGATCTTTCGACTTACAGTAATCTACTGTCTTCTTAAATGCCATCAATCCCGGAATTCCGAACTGCTCGTACATTGCGATCTGTGGTTTTACTGCCGGAATCAGATCATAAGTCTTGTCAACGATTTCCTTATTGAACTGCCATACTGCCTCTGCTGCTCCTTCAAGAGTCTCACCGTACTCTGCATAAGCCTTGTCAAGTACGTGCTGTGGGATATAATTCAGCATTGGATCGAGTCCAACTACGATCGGTGCACCTGTCTTTTTGATCTTCTCTACCAGTTTATTAATCATTCTTCATTCCTCCATATCTTGTTACTTTTCATCGAATCTACGATAAATGATAACCTTCTGTCTTTCCTTCAGGTTGACGCGTTACTATTTTACGCTCAATATATCATTTTTCATGATACCATATTCTGAAGGATTTTCCTAGTCATGCTTTTCTAAAAAAATAAATATGGAAAAATAAATGATATAATTTCCAAAAACAATTTATAGCTCCGTGAAACATGTGGTAAAATAAAGGAAAGAGCAAAATATATCAGAAGGAAAATAGAATTAAAAGTGAAGGGCTCCAACTTGTTCCATGACGCATTGATACCTTTCGCAGAAAGGCGGATTATATTTATGAAAAATAAACTTATTAAAACAATCTGTATTTTCACATCAATTTGTTTGATATTCCCAGCTCCTGTACGAGCTGCACAAGGTACACCAAGAATACCAAATGATGCAATTAGTATTTATTCTACCGAATTATCCTATGATTTGAGAGATCAAAATGGAAATACTATATGGGATCAAAATGGAACTGTAAAATATGAAGGAAAACCAATAGAAATCACTGCATACCCCCTCATAGGAAACGCACTGCTGCCCCGAGAAAGTTATTCTTTATCCATAGAAGGGGAGAATGTGACGAAAACATTAGTTAAAGATGCATATACAGAGGAAACCTACATCTATAACGATAGTAACTATGGATTTCAAGATAAGTATGACTCTGGAACCGTTTTAGCATGTTCATTACTTCCAATCTATCCGACTTGTAAAAGACTCGGTCTAAAAAAGGAACATGTTAGTCCTTTTTTAAATGTTTTTTTAGATATTGCTCTAGACTATACATTAGAAGAATTAAGAAATTATAATTCTATGACGGATTTTGTAAATAAAACAGGATATTTTAAATCCGATGATCTTTATGAAGATTATAGTCCTGGATATATAACTGATCTTGAAAATACTGCATTAGATAAAGCAAAATCGTGGGGATTTTCTGATGTAGATTCTTATATCTCCCATTTGTTTCAAACAGAAGAATATTCCAAGTCAGAACTTGTAAAAGAAACTTGGTATCCTATATACTTTATGATATCTAAAAATTTGGTTTCACATGAATTAGTTGAATCCGTCGCTAAAAAACATAACTATACATTGCTTGAAAAAAACGATCTCTATTATCTAAAAAGCTCTTATACACTATCTTATGCGGATTATATCGATTATAATACAAGAATGGAAGCTCCTAAATTGGCAAAAGAATTGAATGTAGATCGTGATCAAGTTACATTCTCTTATCAAGCTGAAACACGAGATGTCTATCATCTGTACTATAATTTCACTGATACTCAGCTAATAGAAGCAATTGCCGCCGAAATGGATATTTGGTCAGGTCGTTGGGATTATTATTTATATGGCGATGAGCATTTCAAATATTGGTATGAATCTAAAATCATCAGTAACCCTGGATACTATTATGGTAATTACGGAGCTGGTTTTGGTCTTATTCAAGATCAGATGACTATCAACTACGAACCGGAATATGAATACACCATTACTGGACCAGGACGAGTTACTATGACGATAACTGGTAGAGAAGATCAGAACGGACACGGCAGTGCAAATCTAAAAGGAACAGATTCTATATATCTCGATGTAGTTTCAGATAGACAAAGCAAATGGATGCACAATGCTAATGGATGGTGGTATCAAAATGCAGATGGTTCCTATCCTGTAAACCAGTGGAAATCCATTTCAGGAAATTGGTATTATTTCGATGGCAACGGTTACATGTACGAACAAGGTTGGCATTGGATCAATGGGAACTGCTATTATATGTATTCCAGCGGTTCTATGGCTTCCAATACATGGATCGATGGTTACTATGTAAATTCAAGTGGTGCTTGGGTTCAAAGCAAATGGATGCACAACGCTAATGGATGGTGGTATCAAAATGCAGATGGTTCCTATCCTGTAAACCAGTGGAAATCCATTTCAGGAAATTGGTATTATTTCGATGGCAACGGCTACATGTACGAACAAGGTTGGCATTGGATCAATGGGAACTGCTATTATATGTATTCCAGCGGTTCTATGGCTTCCAATACATGGATCGATGGTTACTATGTAAATTCAAGTGGTGCTTGGGTGTAGGGCCTCCTAAGCGAAGCGTTTTTTGTATATTAGGAAAGGACTTTCCTAATATACAAAAAAAAGGGGGAAATCTGAATTAGCCGATTCCCCCCTTTTTTAATAAAAGAAATCAATATCCGCCTGGCACAAGCAATGTAAATGGATAAACCGGAATATTTCTTACGATTCCAAACCCTATCACCACTACTAATACCACATACAAATATTTCTGATTAATCTTCTGATCCACATGATTACCACCGGTCAAAACCCAGTCAATCAATCGTGCTACAATATACATCCCAAGAAACGGGAGTAATGTCACATACATCGGATTATACCGGAATGCCATATAAAATCTTCCATGTAAAATAGAATAGCTTGCCCGCCCGGCACCGCACCCCGGACAATACAGTCCGGTAATAATATGAAAGAGGCAGGGCAGCGGATACTTGTGCGGATTGTGAAAAAAGAGATAACCCGCAGCGACCGCTGCAATCACTGCCCCCGTCAGAACTGCGATGATCCTGGCCGACCTTTTTGTTTGAAATGCTTCACGCATCTTTATCTTCCAAATCATCATCCGCTCACTTTTTAATAATAGTAATAAGCCGAACCGGAAACTGCCCCTGTCACGATCAGAACCATGTAGATCAACCATGTAAGAAGACCAATTGCAAAGGATACGATAATCCAGATTCTTGCCATCTTCGCATTATTCTGTGCTTCTTCAAGATTTCCTGCCAGCATAGCACTATTGATCTTCGCCGAGAATACGATTCCCACTACACCAAACGGGAGACAGCAACATAATGTTGAAATAATTGATAATATAAGATATGGAACCCAGTTCACTGGCTTCTGTGGCATTCCATTGAAATTATTCTGCTGATAATATCCCTGGTTTTGCTGACCATAGTTTGGACCCTGCTGAGTATAATTCTGATTTTGCTGACCATACCCCTGTCCATACTCATAGTTGTTTGATTCACCATAGAAAGTATTCTGCTCCTGAGTCACACTTTTGTATGGATCGTTCTGATATGAACCTTCCACATCCTCTGGCTGTGTTGGTTCTGTCGGCTGCACTTTTTCTTCCGGTAGCACATCTTCTTCTGGCTGCACTTTTTCTTCCGGCAGCACATCTTCTTCTGTCTGCACTTTTTCTTCCGGCTGCACATCTTCTTCTGACTGCACTTTTTCTGTCGGCTGCTGTACCTCTGCTGTATCTTCTGTTATGTTATCTATTGTCTCTTCCTTTACCTGTGATACAGGTTCCATCTTCTGTACCGGCTGCTTCGCCCCGCAATTCGGACAGAACTTACAACTATCCGATATCTCCTGATAACAGTTCATACATTTCATCATCTCTACCTCACTTTCGTAAGTCACAATTCTCACTTTTCCAGAGCACTGACCAATTTGCTCACTTGTTCGTTTTGCGACTTTATTTCTTATATCATAACATTAATATCACAAAAAAACTTGTATCTTCATTAAAAATTAACACTTTTCTTGTAAGCAGGTAATCATCTGTATCTGTTAGCACCCATATTTTTCTGATACACTCTTTTCATAACAAAGGAAGGAAACTGTATCATTATGAAAACAGATGAAAAAATTGCACTGTAATCTGAAAGAATTAGTGAATTTCATTCAAGTGGACAGCCGTGCAAAACATGGTGTCAAAAACATCACGTTCCAGTCTCTACAATGAATTACTGGATGCGCAAGCTAAAAACATTGGACGAACAATCGTAAGTACGTAATCATCGGTCTCTTGAATTTTAAAAAATGCCACCCAAGTGAGTGGCTTACTTTGGTAATACAGATGATTACCTACTTACAAAAAACTGTCAAACGGAAAAATTCGTTCGACAGCTTCTTACTTATCTTCGATTATATTTTTCACCTTTTTCTATCATCAAACAATACTTCCACTAAAGTATGATTATAATTTCGATTTTATATATCGGTCTAATAATTCATATACTTTATCTAAAAATCAACAATGCCAAAAGAAATAATAGAATATATACTACTAGTGTCTTTTTACATAGCCATGCTAAAATGATATATATACATATATACACTATTTCGAAAGTCAGCATTACTACGATATTTTTAAATTCATCTAGATATATCATTAAATACCATATATATATCGGCAACACTATAAGTTGGTATATGCCAAATATTCCCAAAAGAATAGAGACTATTTGCTTTTTTTCTTTTGCAAAAATTTCTCTCATTTCACTATTTAATAATTGCATAGAACTAAAAAAAACAAATGTCAAAACAAATACATTGTGGTAAAGATATGCCGATTTCCAAAACAAGTTTTTTGCGTTTTCTTTACTTTCAAAAAATTCAATCAGATTTATTTGATAAGGTATTACAATTAAATACATAATTAATATGATACCTACATACCAACTACACTTTTTTCTGAGTAAAAATTGAATTATCCAAATTTTATTTTTTAGCATTATATTTTCCTATACTTTTTTAATAAATACATATATCCATCTTCTACATTTGCAATCTCTTCTCTCGCTTTGGGATTATTATATTCTCCATCCCTAAGAAATAAAAAACGTACTTTTTCTGTATCATTTTCATAATAATTTTTTATATTTATACCATATTCTTGCCAATGCATTGACTCTTGTTTTGACATTGTGAACACCCTGTTTTTTGCCAACATTGCCAATGCATTTGTTTCTCCACAATAGAGTATCTTGCCTTTATTTAACACGATTATCTCATCACATATCTCTTCAACATCATCTAGAATATGTGTAGAAACTAAAATTGTACTTTTTTGTTTGTAATTATTAATTGTATTTTGAAAACGGATTCGCTCTTCTGGATCAAGTCCTACCGTAGGTTCATCCAGAAGAATGACATCTGGCATTCCCAATAGAGCTTGTGCAATACCGGCTCGTCTAATCATTCCTCCCGATAGTTTTCCGCATTTTACGTTCTGCACATTTCCAAGATGTCCCGACGTTAATACCTCTTGAATATTTTCCTCCCAATCGCAATAGGGGATATTTTTCATGCATGCAAAATACTTTAAATGTTCATACAATGTATAGTTTTTTATCATTCCAAAGTTCTGAGGAAGATAACCTATTTTACACTCTTTAGGATTTATAGTATTTCCTGATAGATCTTTGAAAATTATATTTCCATCATATCGTTTTATTATACCAGCCAAAATTCTTAGTAATGTAGTTTTTCCAGAACCATTTGGTCCTAATAACCCAACAATTCTTCCTTGTGTTTTAAACCCAATTTCGTTTAATACAACTTTTTTTCTAAACGTTTTCTCCAAATTCTCCACTTCTATCATAGATTTTCTCCTACATCAATTGATAATTTTCATATATATATTCAACAAATTCTTCATCTGATCTTAGTTCACTATATAATAAATATTGAACAATTTCTTTAATCAAATTCTCGTCTCCAATTTGTTGTTCTATCTCTTTCAATTGGCGTGATACAAGTTGTTCTTTTTGAACTCCTTCTAAATCTTCTAGCATTTGTTGACGTTCTTCTTCTATTGTCATCATTATTTTTACAATTTCATCTGCCTCTATCACATCGCTACGGAGTAATGCATGAGAAAACAAATCCCCAATCTTTGAATCTTTACCTGATTCATGCAATCTGTAGCTCATATATGTTTGGCTATTCAAATAATCTGGAGAAACCAAAACATAATCATTGAATTCTATAAAGTTATTATTTGAAAAATTTCTTCCCAAATCTTTAGAAGCGATTATTATCCTTTTTGCTTTTAAATCATGAATATCCAACCCAAAAACAGATTCTGTCTCTTTTAATAGCTGTTCCCATTCTCGAGTTATTTTTTCTAAGTACTCATCGCCATCTATATTACTTAATTCAAGTGGCAAATAATTTAAAACTACTGATTCATTATTGTTTTTTATAATATTGCCTCCAATAATAGAAATCCCATCACTCGTCCCCGCAAACTCATTTCCGCTTTTTTTCGGTAAATTGGTAACAAATTTACAATTAGTATTGATTTTAACTTCAAAATCAGCTGTTGAAGCTCTATTATAGGGATTGTAGCCATTACCTCCATTATAATATGGATATTGTATAAATATTTGTCTGTCTCCTGCTAATGGATACCATGGAAAATATCCTGGCAACATAATTGCTTGAGAATTAGAATAATATTTCCCTGAGCAGCCGTCATATTTTATCATCAATTCAAATGTTTTTACGCAATCTGGAAATTTAATAATTATGCTATCTCCATTTCTTTCAAACGATGCCTCTTCATTATTAACTTCTAACTTTTTTATTCTGTATCCATGATAAAGCGTAAATACAAATTCATCTCTTTCAATAGGTGCATCTATAGTTAGCTTTCCATCTACTGAAAGATTATTTTTCACATCAATTTCCAATTCATATTTTGATATTTTGTAATCAGATTCTTGAATTTCTTGAATATCAAGTTCCTCATTCTGATAATATGTAAAATCTGCAAAAATACCATTCCATGCTTCGTTCAACCTATAAGTACTTGCCGGAAAATATGAAATTACTAAGAAGAATATAGAAAAGCAAAAACATAAAATCGACAATTTTTTATAATTTTTATGAAGCCATACAATTATAGTAAAGATAAGAATAATCCAAAATAATTGTACATATAAGCGAACATTTTCTACTTGAAGTCCGTATTGTGTGTCAGGTACCCATTCAGCATTTTTATAAAAAATGCTGAATAACCATTTTATTTTTTCTACAATACTATCTATCGGAAAATTTTTAGGTTTTTCTCTCCAAATCAAATTTTCAAAAAGGGGACTTGTCATGATACAAAAAAACAAAACAACAGAATGCGCAAGCATTTTATTGTTAGCCGAAATCCACGAAGCAATATATGCTATCCCTAGTAAAATAATTTGGGGAATAACAATATTCATTAAATATGTTCTTGGAAATATTTCAAATAAATATCTAGTACCATCATTTTGTATAGACGTAAAAATTATTCCAATAATAAGTGTAAGGTGATATATTAAGATAACTATTAAATAAATGCTTCCGATTCCTCTTTGCCAAGATGATTTTCTTTTGGTTATTGAATCTATTACTTCTTCACAATTAGCACTAATTGCTTCCGTAAATATAATATATGCAAATACTGCAAATAAAACCGAGAGGTAAAAATTCCACCGGCTAAACAAATAAAGTAAACGGAAACCTGTGAAATCCAGCGAGCAAAAGAAACTAATCATTGCTATTAGAATCCAAAACTGGATTAATACAAATAAAATATACAATTTATTTTTAAAGAAATATCTCAAGTAAAATCCATACATTTTTTTATCCATATATATTACCTTTCTATAAATTGGAAACTATTTGTTCACTTTTAAAAATTTTTTATAGCTCTAATCCCCCATTCCTCCTCCCTCATTCTATGTGTTTCAATGATTATCTTCAGTATATTCAAATCACCGACAAATTCAATCACTTTTACTCGAAACGACAATATTAACATTTTTTTGGTCTTTTTCTTCTCTACACACTCTCCATAATTTGACTACTATACATGGAATTTGTAACATTGCAGTTAATATAATCCCTTCAGCAATACATATAGCATATATTCTAAATTCTGCATACAAAAGCACTCCATATATCGCCACAAATATTGTCGTCATAGATATTGTTGTGATTTTATACTCTTTTCTCTCATCCACACTTAAACGACGATTTTCTGAATCTATAGGACTAAAACATATTAAACTAAATGCCGCACTAAAAACGGATATACTTAAAAATATATTGTTGTTTAACTTATCGACTAGCCAAACAACAAGAAACAATACCACACAGGAAGACAACAGGCACGTCCTTAGTTTCTTGGCATGAATTCCCCCACTAAACTTTCGAATGAACATAAATGGAAAAATGATTATTAACCCCTGTATCGTTTTACCCAATAAACTACCTATAATCAGTATAAGCACTATTGGTGTTACTGTTAAAAAAAGCTATATACAGCATATTCGTACAATTCTTTATCTTCCCTAAGTACAGTTTCTGATTCGATATAATAAAAATTTCGTATAGAATAAATATAATTTTTTATTTCTATATACCTTTTATGACCTTCTTATAGTATAATGATTAGAGTTATCCTATAAGGAGGTTTTTATGCGAATTTTAATCTGTGATGACGATCTAGAATTATCTCAACAACTCGAAAAAATATTGATTTCTTTCTTTCAAAAAAGCTCTCTTAAATATCCAGAAATTGTTATCTACAATAATGGAACGGATTTACTCCAAGATTTCCAAAGCAAGGATATTGTTTTTCTAGATATAGAGATGCCGGGGATGAATGGAATATATATAGGAAATGAACTCAAACAACAGAACAACAATGCTATTATTTTTGTTGTAACTTCCTATTCGCAATATCTAGACGAGGCAATGCGCTTTCATGTATTTCGCTATTTATCAAAACCGTTAGATAAGCAGCGAATTTTTAGAAATATGAAAGACGCCCTTGCTTTGTATAATAACTCTATCATTAAAATCTCTATCGAAACAAAAAACGGTACCTTCGTTGTTCTGTCTAAGGATATTGTTTTTATTGAAGCGAATAACCATAAAACCATCGTCCATGTATCTGACAATGATTATCTCTGTATCCATAACATCAATTATTGGCTGAATCAACTTCACATGCCTTCTTTTTTTCAGTCACATAGAAGTTTTATTGTAAATTTGGAGCATGTATCCAGTTTCGATCATTCTTTGATTTATCTTTGCAACAATCAATATCAGGCATACCTAACACGACGAAAATATACTCAATTTAAAGATGCTTTTTTACTATATTTAGAAAGTAGACGGTGATTAACTTGGATAAAATTTTTTTATATCTTTTTGTTTATATTGTAGAAGCTGGTATTCTATGGCTGTATATCCATGATGTATTTGACCTAAAATACTCTAGGATATTAAAAACTAGCCTAATCTCTATTGGTTATGGAATTTTATTTTTGCTTTCTTTCGCTAATTCTCTCTTACTCAATACCGTTATTTTCTCATTAATAAATTTCATTATCCTAAAAGTTTTATGTACAGCAAAATGGCGCACATGCTTTTTTCATGCCCTTATTCTCACAACTTTCATGGGTCTCTCAGAAGCAATTACGTTTGCCATATTTTCCAAATTTAATGAAACATACCTTTATACCAACATTCATATAACTTCGCTGGTTCTCTTAACTGTGTCAAGTAAATCAATGTACTTTATCTGCATCTTAATGATTACTAAATGGGGAGGTCTTTCAAAAGATCATTCTGAACATAGAAATAGAGTTACTGGTTTATTAAATGCTATTCCACTTATTTTAATATACATCGAGATGGTACTTGTATCTTTTCTTTTGACTGTTGCCCCATCCACTGTATTAAGATATATATTGTTCACCTCTTCGTTCTTATTACTTGTAATAAATTTTATCATTATATACATATACCACTATACGCAGAAAAAAAACGAAGAATTTATTGAACTCCAATTACAATTACAAAAAGAATATGCTATGGCTGAATACAATAAAACTTTGTTTATCCATAATAAAAATCAGCAGATTTTAATTCACGATATACGCAAACACCTAACAGCAATTGCTCAGTTAAATAGACAAAGTGAACACGAAAAAATCCAACAGTATCTAGATACTCTTTTGAATTCTTCTGATCTGCAGGATTCCGTCCGTGTCTCTGACAACGAAATGTTAAATTCAATATTTTGCCAATATATAAAAATATGCCATGACAAACATATTAAATTTAGAGCCGATATTCGGACAAATTTGCTACAAAAACTTAATTTTCCTGAGCTTACTTCCTTATTCTGCAACTTGTTGGATAATGCAGTGGAAGCATGTAATGACATCCCCAACTCATTTATTGAAGTAAGTGTTATACGAAAGAATAATTCTAATCTAACGCTAATTAGCATTATCAACACTTGTAACAATGCTCCTTCTTTTGATGACAATGGCTTTCCTGCTTCTTCAAAAAAAGACAAACAAAAGCATGGATTAGGACTAAAGAGTGTAAACCGCATTGCCAATAAATATAACGGAAGTATTAAGATGTATTATGAAAATCAATCGAAAACTTTCCATACAATTATTCTTCTTAACAATGCATAAATATATACTAGAGAAACAAATATTTATATCATATTTTCCCTATATTTTTAATTTTAGAAATAATTTTATACATTTTTCAAATATAAACATTAGTTCAACATATTTCCATTTCTGTAAATATTCCTGTGACATAAGACGATTCAGCAGAAATTTGTTCTGATGCCAAAGAATATTCTGCCAGATTGTAGCCATTCTCTCCAGCTACTGACTATGTATCATTTCTCGACTTACTATCAGAGTAAGAATTGTAATGTGAGATATATAAAAGAGTTTCAAAATATTCCGCTACTATACTTGTTTATAGAATAACATTGCAAAAGCGTGATTAAAGCAATAAAGAGTTTTGCTGAAGGATTAAAAAGAGACATAGATGCAGTTGAAAATGCGGTAGCCTATAACTATAGTAATGGTTTTGTAGAAGGGACAAACCGTCGGTTAAAAATGATAAAACGAACAATGTATGGATGTTGCAGAAAACAGTTACTAGAGGCAAAACTAAGATATGTGGGAAAATCTTAAAACAGATAATTGCGGAAGAATCGACTTTGAAAGCCACCATTCCGGAGAATGAGAGCCATATATACCGTAAGTACGTAATCATCGGTACCTTGAATTTTAAAAAATGCCGCCCATCGGGCGGCACATTTTATTTCTTCTGTTTGGTTCGAAATTCTTCCGGTAATTCATCCGGAGTATCCGGCCAGTGAAAGGAATCCCTGTCAAGCCTCTTCATCAGAATCCAGAAACCGGATTCATCCCATTGCAGAATTTTAATAGAAGTCCGCCTGCGGTTGCAGAACGCAAACATACAGCGCGAATAGGGATCAAGTTTGAATTTCAGCTTGAATGTTCTTTCAGTCCCCTAATCAGAACACTAAAAAGCTCTGGAGGGCACTCGGCATTACTTCAATCCGAATACTGTACTTGAATGAAATTCACTAATTCTTTCAGACCACAGTGTAACTTTTTCATCTGTTTTCATAATGATACAGTTTCCTTCCTTTGTTATGAAAAGAGTGTATCAGAAAAATATGGGTGCTAACAGATACAGATGATTACCTGCTTACCTTTTCTTTTCCCAAACGGATTTCTTCCATTTGTTTTGCGGTCTCTTCATCAAGATAATCCAGAAGATAATTTTTCAGATTTACCTGCCTGCCCAGATGCTCTCCCCTGAGTTCTTTTAATGCCAACTCAACCTCTTCTTTCAGACCTGGCGCAGACATTCTGTGGGCGCCCTGCCCCATGATGATCACCTGCTCAAGTCCATCTGATGTGGCTACGGTTACATCTGCATTCTTCGCAATCCTGCGGACTGTCTTCTCAATATATTGATCTGCTGTTTCTGCTTCTTTCGTATAGACGATATAAATGTTATGATATTTCATCACTTCACCCGGATTCCCCTCTACTTTATAAGCATCATACACAAGGATCAGGGTACATTTGCGGAATCCCTGATAGTTACTTAGAATATCTGCAAGCTTTCCTCTTGCTGCACCAATATCTCTTTCTGAAAGTTCTTTCAATTCCTCCCATGAAAAAATTATATTATATCCGTCTACCAGCAGGTATTCTTCTGTTCCGGCTTTCGCTCTCCGGCGTGCTTCCCACTTCGGATCCTGGTAAGCGCTTCCCGGCTCTCTTGTCTTTTCCTTTGCCCGGACAGTTACAGGACCTGTAGAACGATTCTTCTTCGGATCCGGTGTACGAACATAGATCGCATCCAACTCTTCCTGTGTCAGTTCAATACTGGAGTGCCTGCGTTTTGGAAGTGTCACCTCCATTATATCCATTTCATCATCATTTCCTGATTCCAATGTATGCTCCATATGCATATATTCTTCAACTTCATCCCAATCCACAACAAATCCTGCTCCATGTGCACAGAATACAGAACCTGTCGGATTCGCCAGATCTGCCTCCGAATCATAGGTTGACTCTGCCAGAACTTCTTCCTGATTATGACAAATATCATAACCTTTCAACGAAACTGCTATTCTTCCACGTCCACCTGTATAGGCAGTGAATTCTTTCTGATATCCACGCATCAGGGACACCGGTGCACTTCCTGTCAGCACTGTTGTCTCTTCTTCTATCATCGGTGTTCCGAATTTGCCGGACATATTTTGGATATCTGTCATAGCTCGTCCTACATTTTCTGATGGAAGTTCCATTCGGAATTCATAATATGGCTCCAGAAGAATACTGTCTGCTTTCTTTAATCCCTGACGCACTGCACGATAAGTTGCCTGACGAAAATCTCCGCCTTCCGTATGTTTCTGATGTGCACGTCCGGAAGTCAGCGTAATCTTCATATCCGTGATTGGTGAACCTGTCAGCACACCTTTGTGCTCCTTCTCTTCCAGATGTGTCAGAACAAGCCGCTGCCAGTTTCTGTCCAGAATATCTTCACTGCACTCTGCTGCAAACTGCATTCCGGATCCACGTTCTCCCGGTTCCAGACGCAAATGCACTTCTGCATAATGACGTAATGGTTCAAAGTGTCCTACACCTTCTACCAGTGCTGTGATCGTCTCTTTGTAAACAATACTTCCTTCACCGAATTCTACCAGCACACCAAAACGTTCCTTTATCATCCGCTGTAAAATCTCAATCTGCACATCTCCCATCAACTGTACATGAATCTCAGAAGTCTGTTCTTCCCATACAATATGAAGTTCTGGTTCTTCTTCCTCTAAAATCTTTAGGTTCAAAAGCATCTTATGTACATCACAGTCATCCGGAAGAAGGATCTGGTAGGTCAATACCGGTTCCAATACCGGTAAATCCGACTCTTCTTCTGCGCCGATTCCCTGCCCGGGTCTTGTATTTTCCAATCCGGTAACTGCACATACTCTTCCGGCTTCTACTTCCTTAACAGCCTCAAATTTCTCACCGGAGTAGATCCTGATCTGATTGACCTTTTCATTCAGTTCTTCCACTACATCTTTTACTTTCAGTCTTCCACCTGTCACTTTCAGATAGGTCAGACGGTTTCCCTGATTGTCTCTTGCAATCTTATAAACCTTTGCCCCAAACTCTGCCGGATAAGTCTTATCTTTCATATACCGATCAAGTCCATCCAAAAGTTCTTCCACACCTTGAGAATGTAGTGCCGAACCAAAATAACATGGAAACACCTGGCGGTCTGCAACCGCTTTTTGTACTTTATCCAAAGAGATTCTTCCCTCTTCCAGATATTCTTCCATCATATCATCTTCACAGACAGCCAGCTCTTCCAGCACCTCTTCCACTGCGCTCTCTTTCGTATGTAAATATACTTTTCCACCCGGGCAGTCAGATTCTGTCATGATATCCACAAATGGAACGACATTTTCCCCAAAACGCTTGCGAAGTTCTTTCAGAAGTTTTTCACCATCCGTTCCTTCCTGATCCATTTTATTCACAAAAAGAAAGGTCGGAATCTGATATCTTTTTAATAACTTCCATAATGTCTGTGTATGTCCTTGCACGCCATCTGCTCCACTGACAACAAGCACCGCGCAATCCAGAACCTGCAGAACGCGTTCCATCTCCGCAGAAAAGTCCACATGTCCCGGTGTATCAAGAAGTGTGATTGTGCGATCCTTCCACTGGAATACTGCCTGCTTGGAAAAAATAGTGATCCCACGTTCTCTTTCCATCTGATCTGTATCTAGAAACGCATCTTTATGATCCACTCTGCCAAGCTTCCTGATTGCTCCGGCATGATAGAGCATGCTTTCTGACAGTGTCGTCTTTCCGGCATCCACATGCGCTACAATACCTATATTTATATATCTGTCCGGCTTATTTTCTGAGTTATTCCCCATAAAATCTGCCCCTTTCATTGTTTTCTCGTTTTCGGTGTTCGGCGTGTCAATAAGTATAAATTGCTTATTTGTGCAAGCACAAACGCAATTTATACTTTTGACACTTACATCATATCATAAGAAAGAAAAGGAGTCGACTGCTCTTCTTTACAGCCAACTCCTGCTTTTCTTTCTCTGTTATCTTCTAATTATTCACTGAATGATGCACAACCAGGCTTTCCCGATCGATTGCCTTAAAAGAATATCCCAGATTTTTATAGTACTCCATTACCGTCGGAAGTGCCTGAATGGTAGACTCCTTCGCCTCTGTGTCATGGAACAGGAGCATTACTTTGGTATACTCATCCGTTTCTGACTGTGCGATAATCTGATCTGCCGTAACCGTTCCTCCGTCTCCACTGCTCACATTCCAGTCATAATACTGGTATCCCTTATCCAACACCTGCTGTGTCAGCTGTGTCATAATTCCTGCTGAGTATTTTTTTGAAATAGAATTCGATGCGCCTCCCGGAAAACGGATAAAGCATGGAACAAATCCAAGCTGTTCTTTTGCCACCTCTCCTATTTTCTCAAGATCATCAAAATAAGCATCCACAGATGCATAGACCTGATCATATTCATGAGTGTAACTGTGAAGTCCAACTGTATGTCCCTCATCATAAACCTTCTTGATCATAGGGAAATAATCCGGCTGCTGGGCAGTAATGAAAAAGGTTGCTTTCGCATCATACTGATCCAGAATATCAAGCACACGCTGCGTATTTGCAGACGGTCCATCATCAAATGTCAGATAAACGACTTTCTCATCATCCTGCGGATCCATGGTTCCAACTGCAACTCCCGGCTGCAGAGACATGGACTTATCTCTTTCTGCCTTTGCTGCCTCTTCTGCTTTTTTCGCTTCTTCTTCAGCTTTTTTCTTCTCTTGTGCTTCTTTCTCTTTCTGCATTTCTACCTGACGTAAAGCTGCTACTTCCCGCGCATTTGCCACCATACATACACCTGTTCCGACAATTGCAAAAAACACAAGTCCTACCAGTATGTTGAAATAAATATTGTTCTCCTGCCGCATTCTTTTGTAACTGTGCATGACACTCACCATTGTATCTTTTATCTTTATCAAAATTTTCTTTATCTTTTGCTGCATTCTTTCTCCCATTCCCTCTGCATTACTGTAAACAACGCTCTTTTTCTTACGAATATTGCTGACATCATCATTTCCGGCATCTTTGGCATACAATATCCATATGATTATATTTATTATAGACCATATATCTTAAATATATAGTAATGATTCATTAAGAATTATTCGAAAAATATTACATTTCTGTTACTTACTATCCTGTACTACTGTTCACACTACCACGAGATCAACAATGAATCCCTTTCATCTGCATTTGACCATTTTCTTTACAAGTGTTAAAATAATTTGTAACTGTTCAGAGCCAAGCAAAATTTCATAAAACAGCTATAAAATGCTTGCATTTTTAAGACTGTTTTTGAAATTTTATTTGGCGGATACGCCACACCGACGAAATGCGTAGCATTTTGGAGGTTGGCTCTGAACAGTTACAATAATTTTACAGATAAGCAATCACAGCATTCGTATGATCTGCTATAGAACATAGAAAGGAGAATATCCGCAATGGAGGATAAGCGTATCACCAAAACAAAATGTGCTTTAAAGTCTGCTCTTTTGGATCTTTTAACCACACAGGCTTTTGATGTGATTTCAATCACGGAATTATGTAAGATTGCCAATGTCAGCCGGATCACTTTCTACACACATTATAAAGATAAATTTGCCCTCCTTGACGACATTTTCAATGATATGCTGATTATTGGAAAAGAGGGATACCATCGCAGACAAGAGGAAAACAATCCTGAAAACAATCTCACACAGGGATATCTGAACGTTTTGGACAGTATTTTGTCTCTTTACTATGAACGTTATGATTTTTTCCAGCATGTCGTACCGGAAACAAATCCTTACCTGGCTTTTCGATTTTATCGGATCCTTTTAGACACGGTAGAATCTCATACAGATAAGCTGAAGGCTTCTTATTCTTTAAAATATTCTGCAAGACAGATTGCCGGATTCATCTGCTTTGGTCTGTTCGGATTTATCAGTGAGTCTTATACATCAAAAGTACCGTTAGAACAGGTTCAGGCCGGAGCAAGACAACTTTTAACAGATCTTCTGCAATCCAAAATTCTTGTATAATGTTTTGCATTTGTAACTGTTCAGAGCCAAGCAAAATTTCAAAAAAGATGTAAAATGCTTGCATTTTTAGATGTAAACATGAAAAAGAACATGCACCACAGTTTCAAGACTTCTTAAACAGAAGCTTTTATTCTCTGGTCATGTTCTTTTTTATTTTTAATAGTTACGCCTCTTTTTCTTTGTAATGATGCGCCTCTTCGAGCATCATATCTTTCACTTTCATCAGTCGAATCTGTGTACTACGCTCATTCTCATCCAGTTTCATCGTAATGTATTTGATACTTTCCTCTGTCTCTGGAATGATAACATGCTCCAGTGCATTTACACGACGTCTTGTCTTCTCAATCTCTGCCGCCATCAGCTGACATGCTTTTTCACATTCTGCAAGTCGGATCATGTCTGGGAGGATATCTGATAAAGACTTCACTGCTCCATCAAGATCGCTGGAAGTAAATGCAAATCCATAAGAATAGATATCATTTTCATCCGCTGTTCTTGTTTTGGATGTGAAGGTCGGAATCTCAACACTCATAACATTCTTCTCATCAACTATAAGTCCAACTTCCTGCTTCGGAGCCATCAATGCAGTATTCAGTGCTGCCTCTGACATTCCGGCCCGGGCAATAACAAAATTACGGTTCGCAGAGAGAATTCCTTCTTCTACACGAAGTCTCACTTCCATATTTTCTCGGACAAGATCCAGATACTGGCGCATCAGCTCATCACGCTTATCTTTCAACAGCTTGTGACCACGAATGGCTGTAATCCGCTTTTTCTTCAAACGGGTCAGTTCCATACGGGTTGGATTCACTTGTTTCGCAGCCAATACCGCCACCTCCTCTTTCTATCTTCGATCACTCTGTCTGTTCTTACTCTTTGTCGTAATATTCATCCAGATATTTATCGTCAATTCGTTTGAGTTCGGTACGCGGCAGCATGCGAAGCAGCTTCCATCCGATATTCAATGTTTCCTCAATGCTTCGGTCTGTCTGATATCCCTGAGATACATATTCTTTCTCAAATGCATCTGCGAAACGTGCATATTTCAGGTCAATTTCTGTCAGTGCAGCCTCTCCCAGGATAACCATCAGCTCTTTTGCATCTTTACCACGCGCATAAGCGGCAAACAACTGATTCATCGTATTGGCATGATCTGCTCTTGTCTTACCTGCTCCGATTCCTTTATCTTTCAGACGGGACAGAGATGGAAGAACATCAATTGGAGGTGTTACTCCTTTTCTGTAAAGCTCACGGCTTAAGATGATCTGTCCTTCCGTGATATATCCTGTCAGGTCAGGGATTGGATGAGTCTTGTCATCCTCAGGCATTGTCAGGATTGGGATCATTGTGATACTTCCCTTCTTGCCATTCTGACGTCCTGCTCTTTCATACAGTGTTGCAAGGTCTGTGTACAGATATCCCGGATATCCACGACGTCCAGGAACTTCCTTTCTGGCTGCGGATACCTCACGCAATGCATCTGCGTAGTTTGTGATATCTGTCAGAATAACAAGGACATGCATATCCTTTTCAAATGCAAGATACTCCGCTGCTGTCAGCGCCATACGTGGTGTTGCGATACGCTCGATTGCCGGGTCATTCGCAAGGTTTACAAACAATACTGTTCTGTCGAGTGCTCCTGTCTCGCGGAAGCTTTCGATAAAGAAGTTAGACTCCTCGAAAGTAATACCCATAGCAGCAAATACAACCGCAAAGTTTTCATTTGTTCCAAGTACCTTTGCCTGACGGGCAATCTGTGCTGCCAACTGTGCATGCGGCAGACCAGATGCTGAGAAGATTGGAAGCTTCTGTCCACGAACCAGTGTATTCAATCCATCAATTGCAGATACTCCTGTCTGGATAAACTCCTCCGGATAACATCTCGCTGCCGGATTCATTGGCAGACCATTGATATCCATTCTGGCATCCGGAAGGATCTGCGGACCTTCATCGATTGGATTACCAAGTCCATCAAAGACACGTCCAAGCATATCTTCTGATACGCCAAGTTCCATGCTTCGTCCAAGAAATCGGACTTTGCTGTTGGAGAGGTTAATACCTGTTGAACTTTCAAACAGCTGTACAAGGACATCGCTTCCATTCACTTCCAGAACTTTACATCTTCTAGTCTCTCCGCTCGCCATCTCTATCTCTCCAAGCTCATCATATGTCACGCCTTCTACTCCATGCACCAGCATCAGAGGTCCGGCCACTTCCTGAATGGTTCTATATTCTTTTGGCATTTAACCTTCCTCCTTTACAAATGCTGCTGCGATCTGAGCGCTTAATGTCTCATCAACCTGCTTAAATTCTTCGTCAAGCTTATCTTCTGTCACATATTTAAAACGTCCGATCTGCTCTCTGACCGGCATTGAGATCAGCTTCTGAAGTGATGCACCATCTTTTAATGCATCGGTTGCTCTGTCAAAGAATTCGTTAACGAGAACCATCATCATGTGCTGTTTCTTCAATGACGTATACGTATCTACTTCATGGAAAGAGTTCTGATGCAGGAAGTCCTCACGAATCGATCTTGCAGCTTCCATCTTCAGACGGTCGGACGGTGAAAGTGCGTCCATACCTACCATCTTAACGATCTCTTCCAGTTCTGCTTCTTCCTGAAGCAGTGTCATCATCTTCTGACGGCCTTCCATCCAGTCTTCGGCAACCTGTCCGTTAAACCATTTTTCCATATCATCCAGATACAGGGAGTAACTCTTCAACCAGTTGATTGCCGGGAAATGTCTCTTGTATGCCAGGGAAGCATCCAGTCCCCAGAACACTTTGACGATACGAAGTGTAGCCTGAGATACCGGCTCAGATGTATCACCACCCGGAGGAGATACTGCTCCGATAACGGAAAGTGCTCCTTCTCTTCCTTCTTTTCCAAGAGAAACTACATGTCCGGCACGCTCATAAAACTGAGCCAGACGACTTCCAAGATAAGCCGGATATCCTTCTTCACCAGGCATCTCTTCCAGACGTCCTGACATCTCACGAAGTGCCTCAGCCCAACGGGATGTTGAGTCTGCCATAAGTGCTACAGAATATCCCATATCACGGAAATATTCAGCAATTGTAATTCCTGTATAAATAGATGCCTCACGCGCTGCAACCGGCATGTCTGATGTGTTTGCGATCAGAACGGTTCTCTGCATCAAAGGCTGTCCTGTCTTCGGATCCTTCAATTCCGGGAACTCATTCAGAACATCTGTCATCTCATTTCCACGCTCACCACATCCGATGTAGACAACAATATCTGCCTCAGCCCATTTTGCAAGCTGATGCTGGATCACTGTCTTTCCACTTCCGAAAGGTCCCGGAACGGCCGCAACACCGCCCTTGGCGATTGGGAAGAATGTGTCGATGACACGCTGTCCTGTTACAAGTGGCATTTCCGGCGGAAGTTTCTTCTTATACGGACGACCGCGACGAACCGGCCACTTCTGCATCATAGTTAATTCTTTTTCGCCTTTTTCTGTTTCAACAACTGCTACAATATCTTCTACTGTAAATGTTCCTTCTTTGATTTCCTTGATTGTTCCTTTAATTCCATAAGGAACCATGATCTTCTGCTGTACAAGAACTGTTTCCTGAACTGTACCGATCACATCTCCTGTCTCTACTTCATCTCCAACCTTTACAGTAGGAACGAACTCCCATTTCAGATTTCTCTTAAGAGACGGAACTTCAACTCCTCTTTTCAGGTTGTTTCCGGAAATCTTCATAATATCATCCAGTGGTCTCTGGATTCCGTCATAAATACTTGCGATCAGACCAGGTCCTAATTCTACAGACATTGGAACATCCATAGATTCAACCGGTTCTCCAGGTCCGAGACCTGATGTCTCTTCATATACCTGGATGGATGCCTCGTCACCGTGCATCTCAATGATTTCTCCGATCAGACGCTGTTCCGATACACGGACAACGTCAAACATATTCGCATCACGCATTCCCTCTGCGATAACAAGAGGTCCTGCGACTTTTTTAATCACTCCTGTGCTCATTCGCTTACTCCTCCAAACAGAATATCTGATCCGACGGCCTGCTCAACTGTCTTCTTCACGCCTTCAACTCCGGCTCCTGTATTCCCCGACACACCCGGGATCTGAATAATCGCCGGAAATGTCTGCTCACCGTACTTGTTGATTTCTGACGGAATCTGTGCAGCCACAGCCTCTGTAATATAGATAATGCCGTAATTTCCTTCTGCAAGCTGGCGAAGCTTTGCCTTCGCCTCATCCCGGTCTTTCACAGGGCAGATGCTAAGACCGAGGGTGGCAAATCCATAGATACTGTCATAATCGCCCATTACTGCAATCTTATACATACATCTCCCTTATCCTTTCCCGGATTGCTTCATCCGGAAATTCATTCTGCTTTCCGGTCAGTATAATCCGTACTGTCTTGATCTCATTTTGTCTGGCTAACAGATATGCCAGAAGCGGTCCAACAGAAAATGATTCGTATTTCTGTGACCTCATGGAATCTGTCATTTTATTATCACACCAGCGTTCAAATGCAGACGGTGATATACGCAGTGCATCGGCACCTTCACGATAAGATGTTCCTTCCAGATACTGTGCGATCTCCTCCGCACCGGCCAATGCTGCCTGTGTCAGCTGATCCACATTGATCTCGGAACAATTCACCATTGCCTTCTTCATGAAATCTGCATTTTTTTCTGTCTTCTGAGATCTTACTGCAATCTTAATATCAGCGATTGCAACTGCTGTCTGTGCATACTCTTCAATGATCTTCTCACCTGATTTTTTCCCTGCTTCCAGCATAGCTTCCAGTGTTGCGCGATCAATAATAAGATCACACAGCTGTCCGTCTCTTGTGTGAAGCAGAGTATCAAATGCTTCTCTTGCTGTTGCCGGCATATTTCCCGGCAGCTTATCAAACTCTTTGTTCTGAACAATTGCATACATTTCTTCTCCAGAAATCTCACAATCATCATAGAAGATATTTTTATTCTCTACTTCCGTACATACTTCTTTGATCGCTGCTTTCAGATTGTGATAAAGCTTTGGAAGGGACAGAACATCGAATACATGCATATCCGGTGCCACCTCACGGATTGTCTGCCACACCTTCTCTTCTTCCTTATTCAGAACTTCATCTGCATCCAGCGTTCCTGCTGTCAGATCTCCCCAGCCCTTTTCAACCAGAAGCTGTAGAGCCTGTTCTGCACTCTTGCACGCAAGAAGCTGTTCGATCACTGCATTCGTTAAAAGAGAGACTTCCAATGCACGGATTCTGGCAACCGCATAGGTATATTTTGTCTTACTCAAGATTATCCCTCCTTGCGGCTACACTGCTGTAAACAGCTGCCGGTTCACTTTATCTGATAACTCTTCTCTTCTTGCATCAAACAACGCTTTGATCGTACAATTTTCTTCGATGCCGCCATAGGTCAGGATAAATCCCCCATCCATTCCGTCCGGTACTGTCTCTGTAAGTTCCAGGCTTCCGCCTTTCTTCTTCGCTGTTTCATATACTTTTTCCATATACCCCTGAGGCATACGTTTTCTGTCTTTCTCTGTAAAACAGATGGTTCCTGCTTCCGGAAGTACATACTTCTCAAGAACCTTTTCAAGCATTGCAAAATAAGCTGCATCATCAAGTTCTCCGACTGCTTTGTAAGCATCTTCAAGAACTTCTCTGATCACTTCCTGTTTCGCCTCAAGTACTGCCTTGCGCTTTCTCATATCTGATGAAGAGGCCAGGCGTTTCACAGAATCTTCTGCTCTGGCTTCTGCCTGTGCGATGATCTTCCGTGCATCCTTCTCTGCCTGTACTTTTGCTTCCCCAATTATAGAATCCGCCTGTGCGTGTGCCTGTGCGAGTATCTCTTTTGCATTCTCCTGCGCCTCTGCGATTATCTGCGCTTTCATTTTGTCAAGTCCACTCATCTCCACGCTCTCCTTTTTATTTATTTCTTACAGCTGGATACCACTTACTGCGAGGAAGGAAATCAGAAGAGCCAGGATCGCATATGTCTCAACCATTGCCGGGAACAGCATTGCTTTACCAAACTGCTCTGGCTTCTTTGCTACGATTCCGATAGAAGCCGCTGCTGTCTTACCCTGTGCGATACCTGAGATCAGTCCAACGATACCGATTGGGAGACAAGCTGCAAGAATCATAAGTCCTGACTGAACACTAACTTCTACTCCGCCACCGCCGAGGATACCGATCTTAGAAAGTGTAATAAATCCAACAAGCAGACCATACAGTCCCTGTGTACCTGGAAGCAGCTGCATGATAAGCACTTTAGCGAATTTACTAGGGTCTTCTGTAACAACACCTGATGCTGCCTGTCCTGCGATACCTACACCCAACGCAGATCCTGCGCCTGCGAATAATACTGCGATTGCTGCACCTAATAATCCATATACAACTCCAAGTTCACCTGCTATATTCATAATGTTGTTTCCTCCTTAACATCAACATATTTCGTATTTTCTTTAAAAGGCTCGAATGCTTTTCCGCCGCCTTCATAAAATTTTCCGAAGAATTCCACAAACTGTAAACGGTTTGTGTGTACATAAGCTCCCAGCAGATTGATTGCCAGGTTCAATACGTGTCCTACAATGAAGATCACAATGAAAAGGATCACACCGATCACATTGTTTGGAAGCATTGCTCCCATCTGATTAATAACGGATGCGATAACTCCTGTTGCAAGTCCCAGTGCAAGAAGTCTTGAATAGGACAATGCATCACTGAGCCATCCTGTTACGTTATACAGATCATATGCTCCAAGCGCAAGTCGAAGCGCCGGATTTTTGTTTGCTCTTCCAGACATCAGCACAATACCAATTGCTCCGCCGGCAGCCATCACTTTTGCAGCAGTGTTCAAAGCCGCTGGGAACACGATCGTTGTCTGTGCGATTGATGCAAAGATGTCACTTGGAAGCAGCATCAGGATCAATCCGACCAGCATCACAAACCAAAGTACAACGTCACAGATAAAATCTACAACCTTTCCATCTTTTAAACACAGATAACCTTTAATTCCAAGTCCTACGAACAAATGAATTGTTCCAAATAACAAAGAATAAACCAAAAGTTTCATTGGGTCATTCAATGGAACAAACCAAAGTGCCGGAACTGTTACCGTATGTCCGAAGAATTTTTCTGAAACAATGTCTACGATATTTCCAAAATATCCTCCAAATAGAACGCCCCATATAAGTGTAGATACTCCACAGTAGAAGAACAGTCTCAAAGATTTTGCCATGCTCTGTGACATTCTTGGATATTTCTTCACAAGAATCGCACACACAATTGCAACAACTGCTCCATACGCTGCATCTGACAACATCATTCCGAAGAAAAACACATAGAAGAATGACATGATCGTTGTCGGATCGATCTCTCCGGCATGCGGTAATCCATAAGATTCTACAATGCCTTCCATGTTTGTAGAGAATGGGTTATTCTTTAAAATAACCGGTGCTTCTTCACCTTCGTCAATGTCTTCAATATCTACCATACAGTTATATTTCTCTGTCAAAGATTTCTCTACCGGACCAGACTCACATGCCGGTATATATCCACTTATTACAAATGTACGCTTTGACTGAAGAAGATCTCCGAGAACTGCATACTTATCAGCTCGGACTCTGTAATAATCTGCTACGGCCTGAAGTTCTTTTCTTTTGGAAGCCAGGCTCTTAAGTTCTGCCTCACACTGTGTCATCCGTTCTCTTGACGCTGCTATCTCTGTTTCCAGCACTTCCGTCTGTTCTTTTGGTGTCTTACTCCAGTTCTGGGATGGTCTTGCAAATCCTGCACTTCGAAGTGCTTCTTCCACTGTCTGGAGTTGTTCTTTCAAACAGATGACTGCAATGCAGATCATATTAGATTCTGCTGAAACTAAATGTACATCGACTCCTGTTTTCTCCATCACTTCCGGAGTCTTCTCAAGTAGAATGGAATAAATGTTCTCAAGAGTAAGCTCTCCCGGCATTGTTCCCAGAATCAAAGCAGTCCTTTTTGTCTTCCCTTCCTGAAGCGGAACATCTAATGCCATCCACGGCATCAGACTTTCAATCTGATTCTCGATCTTTGCTATGCCTGCTTTTAGCTCAGCATACTCGCGATCAAGATCATAAATTCCGCGGGCTGTCTTGATTAATTCCGGTCCAGATATCTGAACCTTTTCTTCCAACTCGCGATCGATCAGTTCTTTTCCTTCCAGCGAAGAAAGTAATGACTTTTTCTCCGGAGCGTAAGCATCCAGAATCCCCAGTGCCTGATCTGCTGCCGTTGCCGCTTTTTCAAATTTCATCCGCTGTCCGGTTGTGTCCATCTTTTGGAAGAATGCATCCTCTTCTTTGTCCCTGTCAACTTCAAGAACTCCAAGATGCTGTAACTGTTCCAGGATTGCTTTTCGATCTTTCTTCAGGGCACAGATGCTGATTTTCTGCATCTTAAGTACCGCCATAATCTTATCCCTCCTTTTTTGTTACGACCACATGGATCAGATCAATTCAGAAAGAACAAGCTGCACTGCTGCACCCTTTTTCTCTCTTGCAGAAACCTTCAGCTCTTCGATCACATCTTTGAGCTTCTCTGCTTCTTTATCTTCCTGATTTTTCGCCTCTTCACTGGCTTTCTCATCCAGTCCACCGGCAGTTCTTTTTGCCTCTTCTATAAGTTCTTCATGAATCTGCTTTGCCTGAAGAGAAGCATCTTTCAGAATCTGTTCTTTCTGTTCCTGTGCTTTTACAAGAATCTCTTCTGCCTGCTGTTCTGCTTCTTTAATTGACCGGATTGTCTCATCCACCATAGTATCTACACCACCTTTCTTGTCTCCCCTTTTTATTGTTCTTATGTGATTTTGAACAATAAGATTTCTTCGCTGCATGTTGTTACTGCACATTAATATCTAAGGATTACGCTGTTCGCAGCACGTATCAATATATTATTACCATACTTTTCTTTCCTATTCTCTTTCTGTTTGTAACTTTCGCACAACGATGTTATTTTAAACATAGCATATTTTGTCGTAATAATCAAACTTTTTATTAGATTTTTATAAAATTTTTTTAGATTACTAAATATTTCTTCTATTTTTTGTAGTTTAGTAAACGTTTTTTGTATATTTGTATAAATATCTGATTATTTGATGTAAGTGTCAAAAGTATAAATTGCGTTTGTGCTCGCACAAATAAGCAATTTATACTTATTGACACTCACATCATTATTTGCCATTTAAAAAAAGGAACAAGATCAAACCTTTTTTCAAATGATTTGACCATGTTCCTTTTACACTTTATTTCCAATGAAGTTCATGCAGTTCTCCACTTAAATTCATCCCTGCGAATCCATTCTGTCGCAGTGCTTCATACAACACAATTGCCACCGAATTACCAAGATTCAATGAGCGGATATCTCCATTCATCGGGATTCTCATACAGTCTTCCTCATGCTCTACAAGAATCTCTTCCGGGATTCCTGCGCTCTCTTTCCCGAACATAATATAGCAATCCGGCTCATAATCTACTTCTGTGTAGACTTTGTGCGCTTTTGTCGTTGCCATATAGATTTTTGCTCCCGGATTCTTTTCAAGAAAATCCTGATAATCAATATAAGTTGTCACATCAAGATCGTTCCAGTAATCCATGCCTGCGCGCTTTAATGATTTCTCATTCAGCTTAAATCCCAATGGCTCGATCAAATGAAGCCTTGTCCCTGTTGCTACACAGGTTCTTCCGATATTCCCTGTATTTGCCGGAATTTCCGGCTCATAAAGTACAATATTTAACATATTTATCGCCTCTTCTATCTTCTTATTCTTCTGATTCTTTTCGCTCTTTCCACCAGCGGCTCAGTTCATCCGGTGCCGGACGATCCAGATAACGGGTTTCTTCTCCATTTACAAGTGTTCTTGCATTCTGTTCTTTTACAAATCCGATCCTTACTGCCGGAACACCTGCATTCTTCAAGCTTTCCAACGTCTCTTCTCCATGCTCTGTCAGCACAAGATAACTTCCGGCCGATGTAAGAAGATATGGATTTAACTGAAAGAATTCACAGATTTCCACTGTCTCCTGCTTAAGTGCAAGTTTTGAGAAATCAATCTCAAATCCTGTCTTTTCTGCCTCTGCAAGTTCCCATAATCCGCAGAGTACACCTCCATCCCCACACTGTCTGCTCTTCGCTTCTTCCGGAAGCTTTAAAATCTGTTCCGGAAGTATAAGTGATTCCTTGCAACGCTTTGTTTTTTCTATAAAAGATGGTGTAAATCTTGTACGAAGATCTGCCTCTTCAACCAATCGCAGCGTTCCTTCCAATCCCGTATAGCCGCAAAGGATGATTTCCGTTCCCGGAATCCATTTTTTCATCTGCTGTTTTGAATTTTTTTTCACGCCAACAGCAGTAATATGAATCACTGTCCGCAAAACATACTCTGCACTTTCAGCCTGTACACAGGTAATGGCAAGTCCTATCTCCTCACAGATCTCTGTCAGGATTCTCATGATATCTTTTAATTCCTGCTCGTCAGAACTTTCAGGAAACAAAATCTGTACGGAAACCGCTGTTGGTCTGACTCTCTTTGCCGCAAGATCTCCTGCTGATTTAATCACTGCATATTTCACCTGTGCCGGTGCTTTTCCACTTACTGAAGCGCTACTCCAGACAAAATCCTTTTCGTCAGATATCAGTTCAGAACTACTTTCTTCCCACGCAGTTTTTCCTGTTGAATTCCTGTTTCCTTTTTGGATCTGTTTCTTTACAGAACGATTCCAGATCGTCTGCGTTACTCTCCCTGTCCGCATCACACTCTCCTTAGACCAGATATGGAATCACCATCGTTGCAACCATTGCAACAATAACCACCAAAATAATAATTGACACCAAACGTCTTACTTTTTTATCATAAAAATTCATCTTTTTTCTCCATTTCCATTAACAAAACCATATGCAAATATCTTTCTAATGTCTGCAACTCTGTACTAATCCTCTATTATATAAATCGCCGCATCCTGATTCAGCTTATTTCTATGTCTGTAATCAAAAAGATGCAACTTTCCATTCAATCGCTCCAGATGAGTCATCTTTCGCAGTTGGCGACTGTCGTATCCTTCATAATCCTTCAGATACTTGTGCTCTTCTGCCTCTTTCTTATAAAATTCAGACGCTACATCCTTTTCTACTTTGCTCTCTCCAAGAAATGCCGGACGATTCTTCACATTATCTCTCAGGTAAAGATCTAAAGTCATGCTTTCAAGCACCTTCTCTTTAAAATCCGCTTCTTTCTTCTGCACTTCCTCTGAGCAGCTGAATTCTGCTAATTCTGATTCTACAAAGTCCCACAATATCTCATAACGTGCAAGCCTTGAATGATTCAACCCAAACAAGCCTTTCTTCTCATAATAATTGCCCATTTTCTCATACATGGAAAATGCGGATGGAAACAATTCCACAAGAAGCCTCATCGTATGACTAAACTGAAAACTGTTATAGTAAACTTCCACCATCTCTTCCACTTTCTTCAGGCGGATCACATCACTGTATGGAAGCCATTTTGTTGAAAGCACTTCATACGGCGGACGATTCTGGCAAAGCAGCTCATACTCTTTCATCTTCTCATGCATCACAGATCCATGCAGTACTTTCAGAAATCCAAGCTGAAACTGATCCGGTTCCATAGCATAAACTTCATTAAAAGAATGAGCAAAACTATCATAATTCTCATATGGAAGACCTGCAATCAAATCTAAATGCTGATGCACATTTCCCTTCTCATGAATCCTTGCTACCTTATCACGTACTTTTTCCAGATTCATGGAACGGTTGATCTCTTTGATCGTCTGTTTATTCGTTGACTGAATTCCAATTTCCAGCTGGATGAGTCCCGGACGCAAACTCCGGATCAACTCAATCTCTTCCTCATTCAGAAGATCTGCTGCCACTTCAAAATGAAAATTTGTAATCCCTTTATCATGCTCTTTGATATAATTCCAGATTGCCATTGCATGATCATGCTTACAGTTAAATGTTCTGTCAACAAACTTAACCTGTGGCACTTCATGATCAATAAAAAACTGCAGTTCTTTCTTCACAAGTTCCAGATTACGAAATCGAAGACATTTATCAATTGAAGAAAGACAATAACTACAAGAAAACGGACAGCCTCTGCTCGTCTCATAATAAATGATACGGTTCTTGAAATTCTCAATATCCCTATAGACAAACGGTACTTTACTCAGATCCATGATCTGTCGAGACGGTGTCGCAGCAATCTGTTTTTCCTCTTCCCGAAATGTAATTCCCTGAATGTTGATCAATTGAGCCGCACCACGTCCTTCATAATATGCTACGAGCTCTGCAAAAGTCTCTTCACCCTCTCCGCGCATGATACCTTCTGTCATTGGATATTTTTCCAGAACTTCTCTTGCATTATAAGAAACTTCCGGACCTCCAAGCCAGATCTTCGTATCCGGCAGAATCTTTGAAATCTCCTGTATCAATTGTCCTACTTCTGTCACATTCCATAAATAACAGGAAAGGCAGAGAACATCTGGTGCCTGCTTATAAATATCCATCAAAATCTCATCAAATGGCTGATTGATCGTATATTCAGAAATTGTAATATTGCTAGCCGGATGCTGCTCTTTTGCATATGCGCGCAGGCAATAGACCGCAAGATTTGAGTGGATGTACTTTGCATTCACCGCTGCAAGCAAAATCTTCATCTTTTTATAAACCTCTTTTCCTGTTAATAATGTATATTTGTAAACATTTTCCTTTTTAGGTCTTACCTATCTATTCTGAATGAAGATGTAAGAAATGTCAAGATATGTGAAGTTGTGTATATAACATAAAAAGGGAAAGCTGTTACTGTTCACACGATGTGCGACCAGCAACGCATCTCGCCATTTTAAATCGCCTTTGGCGATGGGGCGAGATGCATTCAAGTCAAAACATGCATCCTCCGTGTCAATCAGCGGAGTGATTGATACGGGAGTGAACAGTAAAGGGAAAGCTATCACTTACGATAACAACACAAATTGTGTCAGATTATCGTATGATAGCTTTCCCTTATTTTGCAGCTTTAATCAAAAGCCACCTCTTCTTTCTGCTCCTCACGGAAAATAACCCCAAATACTTTTCTGACAATCGGTCCTGCGAAGCACAGCTGCCAGAAGAATGCCATTGGGAAATTGAATACTGTTGTCTGGAACCACACAGCAATTATCTGATTTCCTGCATCCTTAAAGAGCAATGTTGCTGCAAGGCTCATCAGCGGGCACATTCCAATGATGGATAAAACGGATATCGCCAGCACGATCATAAACGGATTATCTTTCTGTGGGTTCACGATCATAAATGCTTTCTTCTTTGCAATCGGTCCTACGAGAAAGAAATCTAGAACGAAAGCAATCGGTCCCATGATGATAAGTTCATGGAATGCTGCCAAAAAGACCTCATTACTCATTCCTCCCATATTCATGGAGATGTTGTAGCAGATCATTGCATAAACCATGACAAAAACCATCATGATTGTGAAAATTACTTCTTGAAACTTATTTTTTGGCATAAAAAAATCCTCCTATCATGATAAGCGTAACAGATTGTGTTGTTCGTTCATCATTCCGGAGGGAATGTATCGTTTCCAATATAAATACCATTCTATTCATTTTTTACGTGCATTGCGCTTCGAACTTGGCCCACAAGCGTTACCCCGGTAGTTAACTCAGCCCAGGCACCCTCACGGCACCCGAGAGGTTCTGCTTAGTGCTGCTCCGTTCCCGACCTGACACGGTTCACAGAGTCCCGTCGCGTGAGACCCAGACGTCAACGTCACTTTCCGGGGGCAGCCCTGCAGACTGTCGCCCTCTGCGCAATATCACCCCTGCTATAGCGGATTGCAGGTTCAAGGTACCGCTACCACCCCGGCTGCACGGATTATTATTTTACATGATAAATGAATGCTTGTCAAGTATGCTGCTCTTTCTTTTGCACAAGATTCCACATGATTTTATACCTCTGTGTTACAGACTCTGTGCTTCTGCTTTTTTCTTCATCTTCCTGGCTTCCCTGAGTTCTCTGAAAAACTGCTTCATCAACTGGCTGCATTCTTCTTCCAATACACCTGTTGTAAGATCTGCCTGATGGTTAAATGCCTGGATATCCAGTAGATTCAGAATGGAACCTGTACATCCTGCTTTCGGATTCATACACCCGACAACCACTCTTGGTATACGGGACTGGACAATTGCACCTGCACACATCTGACATGGCTCTAATGTCACATACAATGTACATTCTTCCAGACGCCAGTCACCAAGCTTTTTGCTTGCTTTCTTGATTGCTGCAACCTCAGCATGTGCCAGTGGATTCTTGTCTGTATTCCGTCGGTTATAACCGCGTGCAATAATCTTATCTTCATGAACGATCACGCAACCAATCGGGGTTTCTCCCAGATTATACGCTTTCTCTGCCTGTTTTAAGGCCGCACGCATATATTTTTCATCCGTTGTCATGCTCATTTTGTTTCCTTTCGGTTATTGTATAAAAATAGCATTAATATTCCTTTTCATTCTGAATAAACTATATAGAAAAATTCTTTTCAGGGGCTTGCTATGAATCCGGGAAGTTATTATTTATATGAGTACGAATCCTGCTGCCGCCGCAGAAATCTTGGTTTTCTACAAATTTCATCACATAATTATTCTTATCTCTTAACACTTCATGTTAAAAATCTTCCGATTGTCCCTGGAGAACAGTTGGAAGTCCATGCATTTATTCTCGAAAATCAAACTCTTACAGGTTCTCCGGTTGCACTTCTTCAGTGCTCTGGTCAGAACTTATCCACACAACTGGTCATTTCCGGGGAACGTTTTCCACATAAAAGAACTCTTAAACACATTGATGGGTTCATTATTTTCTCCATCACCCAGAATCGATCACAGCATTGGATTGCCTCCGCTGTACCTCTGCCGGATTTTTATTCTTTTTCTGATTGCTCTTTATCAACAGAAGAGAGTTTATCCTCTGAACCTGAGAATCCATCCCTTTCAGAAGAATCCCTCATAACAGAAGACACTGTATCTGAGACTGTATCCAAAGCAGCATTATCTGACGCTTCTATTGATGCTGCTTCAACTGAGGAGATACCAACTGAGGTAACACCAACTGAAGAGACTGCAATTCAGGATGCTTCAATTCAAGCCAGAAAAATCACACACGCAGAGATTTCCACACTTCCGCGCAGATTCTGGCCACTTGCCAACAATAGTTTTCTTCTGCATGGCTGTCATAATTATCATCACCTTCTCCTGATCAAAGAAAAGGATCATCTTTGGCTTGGCGTTCCCGGCCTTTACGATCCCAGAGAAGCACATATGGCTAACTTGTTCGGCTTTCCTCAATTTACCAGTTCTTACATCTCTATTCTGGAACTTACCGAAGAGGAATGTGAAAACTCTGAATCTTTCGGTCACTGGTGTCGATACTTAATGTGATTCTTAAAAAGAAAGGAAAAAGATAGAGAAAGGAAGCGTTCACAGCGGATGCACTTCTTTTCTCTATCAATTTTAATTTTAATCCAGATAAATTGGCGGTTCGTAATCCTCTCCAAGAAGTACTTTCTTACGTTCCTGATATCCGAGGAATGCCCATTCTGTCATATCTGTCCATTTATGGTTTGCACGGTCATAAACCTGCACATACCCAATTCTTTTCGGATGCATACGTACGCTGTTGGATTCATATTCTCTTCCTGTGTATGGATTAATGTCTCCAACTTCTTCCTGTACAGGCTCTTCGTATGTTGCCTCTTCCTGCACCGGCTCTACCGGCTGTGTCTCATAGGATGTAACTTCTGCTTCTTCATATGGTTCTGCTTCTTCCTCTGCCGGTTGAGCATAATCTTCTGTATAAGAAATTTCTGATTCCGCAGGGTTTTCTTCTTCCTGATCTGATTCCGGCACTTCCTGAAGCTCTTCCTTATATTCCTCTTCTTCTGCCTGAAGTTCTTCTCTGACATCTTCAGTTGGCTCTGCTTCTACTGCATTCTTTTCAAGTTCAGCAAGTTCTTCATGCATATCATAAATCTCACCGATCGTCATGTCGCGTTCTTCACCTGTAAGCTGCTGTTCTTCCTTCTCTGTCTCCACCGTTTCCTCTGAAAAGCTCTCTTCCGGCTGTTCCTGTTCATTCCATTTTACTTCCTGCTTTCTGATACGTCCGACTGCACTCTCTGCAATCTCTCCTGACATGATGCTCAGCTGAAACGGACAGCCAAGAATAGATGCGATTAGTCTCATATCCTGTTCCTGAAAATTATCCCTTCCAAGACGCTGTGTTAAATTCTGACGTGACATCTTCTTTCCTGTCTCTTTCTCAATCGTCTCCGCCAGTTCTTTGATCGTCATTCCTTTTCTTCCCAGGACGATTTTCACCTGTTCTCCAAATGTTAAATCTTCCATTTACTTCTCCTCCTTATGTATTATTTATACTTCTCTCTTATCTGTCGATCAGAACGGTTTTTACTTAATTTGCAGAAACATATTCTTCCAAAGTAAGTCCTTTCTCTGTCATCTCTTTTGCAGCATCTACTCCCACATAACGATAATGCCACGGCTCATATATAATTCCTGTAATATTAGATTTATCCTGCGGAAACCGAAGAACAAAACCATACTCTGAACAATGTTCCATCAACCACTTTTGCTCTTCTGTATCTCCCTGTTTCTCATCAAGCTCCCCGTACTTTGTCGATATAATGTCAACAGCAAGACCGGTTGCATGCTCGCTTGTTCCTGGAATTGCAACTGATTTCTTTGTCTCATCATACGCATTTAACGGTGTGTATCCCTGATTGATCCAGTCCTGCATCGTCGTATTAAAGACATCTCTCTGTTTCTCATAAGAACGATATCCTGATGTCACATACATGCTGAGTCCTGCCTTCTTCCCATCATCCAGCATCTTATTCAGACTGTCTGCTATCCTGGAATCTACCTGTTTTCCACCACTTATCTCCGTCAGCTTCGCCGGCACATAAGAAGTATCCAATGGATGCTTCTCATTCACAAGTGCAAGACACCATCTGTCATCATCACTTGCCAGCAACTCTGCAGTATTTTCTGTTACTTCTTCTCTTTCTAACTCTGCCTGCAGTTCTTCGTTCTTCTTTGTCTGCTCCTGTAATTTTGCATTGCTGATTTCCAGCTTCTTTTCCGCTTTTTTCAATGTAATTGAGGAGATTCCTGAAGTAATTGCCACTCCTGCAATTACTCCTGCCAAAACCCCTGTAAGCATTAGTTTCTTTGCTCTGTCTCTGAACAATGCTTTATTCATCTTATTTAATTTCAACTCCATCTGTATTTTTCATCTTATCCTCTGTAATATTTAGAATCTCTTCCGTTTCATTCCCCCCGGCAGATCATCCTATTCCTTCAGATATCGCACTTCAAATGTCTCCACTTTGATCGGTTTATTAAATAATGTTCCCTGTGCATAATCGCATCCTAATTCCTGAAGAACATTCAGCTGGTCCTGTGTTTCAACACTCTCCGCAAGAACAGAACATCCCAATTGATGACAAATATCAATTACGGCCTTTGCTACCACTCTGCTTCTTCTGTTTCCAACCAGATTTGTAATCAGGCTCTCATCCAGCTTCAATCCATCAAAATCCATAATGGACAGAATCGAAAAGCTGGAATTCTTAGCTCCGAAATGATCCAATACTACGCGGACATTCGCTTTTCTGATTTTACTGCATGATGCCGCCAGCATCTCCTGGTTCGTATCTGTATAAGATTCGGAGACTTCTACTTCCAAATATTCGCATAATACCTGATATTTCTCAATCAGCGCACTCATCTGATCCGCAATGTTCTCCTGCCTCAATGTTTCACCTGCAAAGTTTACTGAAATCGGCACCATCTGGATTCCTTCTGTCTCCCACTTATGAAGGATCTGACATACCTGTTCAAATATATAGAGATCGAGATAATGTGACAGCCTTGTCTCTTCCAGAAGATTAATATATCTTCCCGGATCCATAATTCCAAGATCCTTATGATGATATCTGACAATCGCTTCAGCACCTGCAATTTCTCCGGTCTGCACATCAATCTTCGGTACCAGACATACAATAAAATTCTTCTGTTCAATATCCTCTAGAAGATCCTTTTTGATGATTGGCTCATGATGACCTTTACGCAGATTTTTATAATACTTCTTTTTCTCTTCCCGCATCATATTCTCTGCACTGATCACAAGACCATTCACATCTATGTCCACTTTTCCCCAGGCATACCCTACTGAAACAAGTCCCAGACTTATGTTTTCAAGTTTTGTATATGCACCATGTACCTGTTGTGTAAAATCTTCATAGGAAGCGTTCTCTACAAGAACCAGATACTCATCTCCTGTCATTCTGTATACATTACCATTATGGAAATACTCCGAAAGCACTTCACCAACTCTGGTGACAACTTCATCTCCATAATCTCTTCCGAATTCTTTATTAAAATTCTTCAGTCCATTAATGTCTACGGAAAGAGCTCCCAATGTCTTCAATTCTTCCGGTTCCACATGATCCAGATATGCAACAAAACTATTTCTGTTAAGTACTCCTGTCAGATTATCATGATAACTGAGATACTCCTGCTGTTTCTGGAGTTTATGAAGAGCGATTGCCTGCGGTATATACGGAATCACCGTACGAAGCAATCCAACATCACATCCGCCCCGGTGAACTCCAACTGCTGCAAGAATTGCTACTGTATTCTCATCCAGCTGTAAACTCACACTGTAATCGGCCTCTGTTGAATTTGTAATCTCCTGCTTCATCCACTTTGGCTGATGTTCTTCCGGAAGCATCTTTATCTTATCTCTCTGCCATGGAACATTCTCTGCACACCACTCAAAGATGGTCTCAATATCCCCATACTCTTTCTCAATATAGTACACGTATTCTGAATCATAATAATCACGTACCGCACGAAGTACATCATTTACGATTTCTGAGAGAGAACGTGGCTTCTTTCTATCACTCATATCATTTTTCCTCTGTCTTTCTATAATTTTAGACACTCAGATAAGATTATTGTATTATACTACGAATTAAAATGCAATACAAAAAAGTTTCGCAATTCACTTTTAAATGTAAAAAAAGAGGGTGATTTCCCATTCCAGAAAATCTATCCCTCTTTCTCTAATTAAATGATATATCCTGCAGATATTTCTGATTTCTGCACATCTACATGCTCTCGAAATCTATAAATTCCACTTTTTATCCTGTGAAACACGAAGTCGGTTCATCGCTCTTGCCAGAGATGCCTGCGTATGATAATACTGCTGGATACTCTGCTGCTGACGTAACCTTTCCTCTGCACGCTCTTTCTGCTCCTGTGCTCGTCGCACATTGATGTCTTCTGGTTTCTCGGCTGTATCAACAATCAGTGTGACTCGATTGTTTACGATTTCAACAAATCCCACACCCACTGCAATATCTTTCCATTCATCGCCGTCCAAACTCATATGTGCAACTCCGACATTCACAGCGATCACCATATTCTCATGATTTGCAAGAATTCCCTTTTCTCCATCCGGAGCCGGGATGATCAGCTTCTTACAACGACCTTCGTAGAATACACCATCACTTGCTATGATTTTCAGACCAAATGTATCCATATGCACATTCTCCTATTTCAACAATTACTCTTCTTCCATCTCTTTTGCCTTGGCAATTACGTCATCAATTGTTCCGACATTGAAGAAAGCATTCTCCGGATAAGCATCCATCTCTCCGTCAATGATCATCTTAAATCCACGGATCGTCTCTTTCAGCGGTACATATTTTCCAGGAATTCCTGTAAATGTCTCTGCTACGAAGAATGGCTGGGACAGGAATTTCTGAATCTTTCTTGCACGCATAACAGTTGCTTTATCTTCATCAGAAAGTTCTTCCATACCAAGGATTGCGATGATATCCTGCAGTTCTTTATATTTCTGAAGAATTGCAATTACCTTGTTAGCTACTTCGTAATGCTCCTCTCCTACAACGTCTGCTTCCAGAATACGGGAGCTTGACTCCAGTGGATCTACGGCCGGATAAATACCCTGCTCAACGATCTTTCTGGAAAGTACGGTTGTTGCATCCAGGTGGGCAAATGTAGTTGCCGGAGCTGGGTCTGTCAGGTCATCGGCCGGTACATATACTGCCTGAACCGATGTTACAGAACCGTTCTTTGTAGATGCAATACGCTCCTGAAGTTCACCCATTTCTGTTGCCAGTGTCGGCTGATAACCTACGGCTGAAGGCATACGTCCAAGAAGGGCTGATACCTCAGATCCAGCCTGTGTAAAACGGAAAATATTATCGATAAAGAGAAGCACGTTCTGATGCTGCTCATCACGGAAATATTCTGCCATTGTAAGTCCTGTCTCAGCGACACGCATACGAGCTCCAGGTGGCTCATTCATCTGTCCGAATACCAGGGCTGTTTTCTCCAGTACTCCGGATTCTTTCATCTCTGTCCAGAGGTCGTTACCCTCACGGGAACGCTCTCCAACTCCTGTAAAAATGGAATATCCACCATGCTCTGTTGCAATGTTACGAATCAATTCCTGAATCAATACGGTCTTACCTACACCGGCACCACCGAACAGACCGATCTTACCACCTTTTGCATAAGGAGCAAGAAGATCGATAACTTTAATACCTGTCTCAAGGATCTCAACTACCGGGCTCTGGTCCTCGAATGTAGGCGGCTGTCTGTGGATTACCCATTTTTTAGAATCTGTAATCGGCTCTCCGTTATCAATTGTCTCACCGAGTACATTAAATAATCTTCCAAGTGTCTGCTCGCCTACAGGAACCTGAATACCGGCTCCTGTTGCAGTAACTTCCATATCTTTACAAAGTCCTTCACTTGCAGCAAGCATCAGGCAGCGCACCTCATTGTTTCCAAGGTGCTGTGCAACCTCCATGATGCATTTCTTTCCATTATTATCAACTTCAAGAGCATCTTTGATAAAAGGAAGATCACCGTTTTCAAACACTACGTCAACGACAGGTCCCATAACCTGTACAATTCGTCCTTTATTCATGTTCTCTCTCTCTTTCTATATTTCAGTCATTACAAACTGCAACAACCTGCTGTCTGTAACGCATTTCGACATTTTAACTCTTCTTCTGCTGAGCTCTTGCGCCGGCACAAACCTCTGTGATCTCCTGTGTGATCGCAGCCTGTCTTGCTCTGTTATAGAGGATTGACAGATCTTTAATCAAATCCTGTGCACTGTCTGTTGCTGACTTCATTGCCATCATACGGGCATTGTGCTCACTGGCATAAGCCTCAACCAGACATCCGTAGATCATACCGTTGATATAACTTGGTACAATACTGTTCATGACATCCATAGGAGATGGATTCAGTTCGATTTCCTCTCGATACATATTCAAAGGCATCTTCATTTCACCAAAATCCCCTCTCTCGAGTGGAAGAAGTTTTAACACTTCCGCTTCTGACTGAACTGCATTTTCCATTCGTGTATATACTACGTAAACTTCATCCAGCTCATGATTGTTAAACTGATCCAGAATAACCGCTGAGATGTCACGGGCACGATGCATGGTCGGTTTCTGAACTGTATAACGGAAGTTTGTATCAATATCTACATCCTTCTTTGCAAAATAATGACGTCCAAGCTCTCCCACAACAAAAAGCTTATGCTGCCCCGGCTTGGAAAGAATCTCTTCCTCAAGCTTCACAATATTGTGATTGTAAGCACCGGCCAGTCCCTTGTCCGCCGTGATAACGATCGATCCAATCTTACGTTCCTCTGCCGGAATGTTTTCCCTCTTGTTGAAATAGCTGTGATGTAATTCCGGTAAATGACGTAAAATACGACTGATTTCACCCTGTAGTGCATAGAAATATGGTTCTGTATCTGCCAGCTTCTTTCTTGCCTGTGTCAGTTTGGAAGAAGAGATCATATACATTGCATTGGTAATCTTCATTGTGTCTTTGACACTGTTGATTCTGCTCTGTATCTCTCTGATATTTGCCATATTAACACCTGCTCTTCTTAAATTCCTTCGCTGTCTCTACGATTTTGTCGATCAGTTCCTCTGTCAGGACTTTCTTCTCTTCGATTTCCTGACCGATCTCCGGATGCTCTGCTTCGAACATCTGAAGCATATCATACTGGAACTGTTTAATCTTTGTCTTCTCTACACCTAAAAGTACTTTATGTGTTGCTGCACACAGTGTGATTACTTTCTCATGCAGGGAAAGCGGATGATACAATGGCTGTTTCAGAAGTTCCATCAGACCACTTCCATATTCCAGTTCTTCCTTTGTAGCTGCATCAAGATCTGAACTAAACTGTGTGAAGACTTCCATTTCACGATACTGTGCCAGATCGATACGAATACTTCCTGATGCTTTCTTCATTGCTTTTGTCTGAGCTGCACCACCAACACGGGATACGGAAAGTCCAACGTTGACCGCCGGTCTCATTCCTGATGCGAAAAGTCCACTCTCCAGGAAGATCTGTCCATCTGTAATGGAAATAACGTTTGTCGGAATATATGCTGATACATCTCCTGCCTGTGTTTCAATGATCGGAAGTGCTGTGATAGAACCTCCGCCCATCTCATCACTCAAACGGCTGGATCTCTCCAGAAGTCTTGAATGCAGGTAGAATACGTCTCCAGGATATGCCTCACGTCCCGGAGAACGTCCAAGCAGAAGAGAAAGTGCACGGTATGCAACCGCATGCTTGGAAAGATCATCATAAATGATCAGTGCATCTTTTCCCTTGTGCATAAAGTACTCTGCCATAGCAGTTCCTGCATATGGTGCAATATACTGAAGCGGAGCACAGTCACTTGCTGTGGAAGATACGATGATCGTATAATCCATTGCTCCGTGTGTCTGTAATGTGTTAACAACTTTGGCTACTGTAGATGCTTTCTGTCCGATTGCAACATAAACACAGATCACATCTTTACCTTTCTGATTCAGGATCGTATCCAGTGCAATGGATGTCTTTCCTGTCTGACGGTCTCCGATGATCAGCTCACGCTGTCCACGGCCGATTGGGAACATTGCATCGATGGAAAGGATACCTGTCTCAAGCGGAACGCTTACTGACTTACGATCAACAATTCCAGGTGCCTCATTCTCGATTGGGCGATAGTCGTCAGATTTGATCTCACCTTTTCCGTCAATCGCCTCACCAAGGGCGTTGACAACTCTTCCTACATAAGCGTCTCCAACCGGAACGCCTGCTTTCTTTCCTGTACGGGCTACCTTTGTGCCTTCACGGATTCCTGTGTCACTTCCAAGAAGGATACATCCGATCTCATTCTTACGAATATCCTGTACCATTCCCTTAAGGCCGTTTTCAAAAGTAACGATTTCCCCGTACATGGCGTGATCAATCCCGTAGATTGTGGCGATACCATCGCCGACAGTAACAACAGTACCTACTTCACTGTCCTTACTCATTGTATCAAAATTCTCTATTTCTTCTTTCAGGATAGAAATAATTTCATCTGAATTGATTGAACTCACCTTGTTCACCTCCAGGTCAATCTTTGTTCTAATCTGTTCAGGCGTCCTTTCATACTCCAGTCATACTCATCACTGCCAACCCGGAGAATAAATCCTCCAAGCAGTGCTTTGTCCTGACGGACTTCGATTTTAGCACTCTTTGCGCCATATTTCTTACAAAGGAACGCCTCCATTCCTTTTTTCTGTTCCTCCGTCGGAGGCTGAATACATGTCAGAACTGCGTTCAGAACCTGATTCTGTTCATCACAGTATCTGTCATATGCTGTGAAGATATCTTCGATCAGATTCATTCTCTGATATCTGCACGCTACTTTAAGGAAATTTCTTATCTCCTTTGGAAATACTCTGTCTACCACATTCATTTTTTTCTGAAGTTCAATGGTAGGATTCGCGAAAATCTCGTGAAGCTGCGGTACTTCCTCAAAAATCTCACGTGTTTTCTGTACAGCTTCTTTTGGGACACCTACTTCATACAGGACACGTGCATATCTGATTGCTGCCACCTCGCAGTAAATCTGACTTTTACTTGTCTGTGTCTTCATCTGTCCCACCTACTTCTCCCAAAAACTGGTCATAAATGTTCTGCTCTTTGTCGCCCACGATCTTCTCCGCGGATGCCATAGCCAGTCCTGCAATCTGAGTCTGAAGATCTTTCATTGTCTTCTCACGTTCAATACGTACATTCTCTTTTGCAGCTTCCAGAAGATCTCCGGCTTTGCTTCCTGCTTCACTTACGATGCGGTCATACTCTGTCTTAGCCTCTGAGCGTGCCTTCTCAACAATCGCAGCTGATTCAAGCTTCGCTCCCTTTAAAGCATCTTCATATTCCTGTTTCATCTTCTGCGCATCACTCTGTGCATCCTGTGCACTCTGAAGACCGTCTGCGATCATCTGTCTGCGCTTCTCCATGATATCACTCACCGGTTTGATCAGAAAATGTCTCAACAGGAGGAAGAGAACAATAAGGTTGATAATGGTATAGACAAGGTTCATATTTAACTGAAGCACCTTTTACACCTGCCTTTCCTGTTATCTGCTTCCATCATTTTCATAAGATTCTTTTCGTTTCTTATTTCAGGAAGAAGATGATCAGGATACCAATGATGAAACCGTAGATTGCTGTTGCCTCGGCAAGAGCACATCCAAGGATAAGGTTCTTACTGATCTTGCTTTCTGCCTCTGGCTGTCTTGCGATAGCTTCTACTGCTTTACCTGTTGCATGTCCGATACCGATACCTGCTCCGATACCTGTGAATACTGCGATAGCTGCTCCAATAGCAATAAGTGTTGACATAATTTTAATCTCCTTTTCTTTTCAATAGAATGTGTTAAGTTCTTACTCCATCTCTTCATTCATAAACAGAGATGTCAGGAATACAAATACGTATGCCTGAAGTAGGCCGTCGAAAATATCAAAGTAAAAGCTGATTGGAATCGGAATGATCAGTGGAACGATTGCTTTCAAAAGTTCCATGACTACGAATCCTGCCAGCATGTTACCAAAGAGTCGCATACAAAGCGACAACGGCCGGATGACGATTTCCAAAATCATGATCGGTGCTACAATTGGAATCGGCTGTGCGAAATGCTTTGCCCAATGTCCGAATCCATTCTTGCGGATACCTGAGAATTCAATGAGACACATACTCATGATTGCCAGGGCTGCCGTCACGTTCAGATCTTTCGTCGGAGGCTTAAAGCCAAACAATGGTGCAATTGTGTTTGAACAGGCGAGATATAACAGAACCGTAATCAGATACGGTACATAGCCCTTGTTCTCTTTCCCAAGTACTCCGACAAAGAAGTCCTCAGCGGCGCCGATACCGGCTTCGAGAGCCAACTGCACTTTTCCGGGATTCTCAACCTTTAAGTTTCTTACCAGGATAATGGATGCTATCACAAGCACTGCCATGATGATCCAGGTAACTACTACAGATTCATTGATCCCGCCAAGAACCGGAAGTGTGAACACTGTCTCACAATTCAGTTCTTCCATAAGATTGTCTGCCAGATTTCCCGTATTGCTCCCTCCCTTTCTACCTAATGTATATTGCTGTATTTTGTCACTTTTCGTATACAGCATGGCAAATGTTACTGCTTATAATCGCATTAAAACGTCATGTTCTCCGAAAAGTTGACTAAATATTACTCCCATGTTTTCTCTTTGTCAACGCTCCGCTTCAACAAGTTAAATTCATAAAAAAACCACTTTTTTTATTTCAATTTGCTCTTTTTTTATTCTACGTTTTGTCTATTTTTTATTACTTTTTTAACCGTTTTTCGCTCTCATTTTAGAATCCGCTCTTTTTTTATGCGCATTTTCCACAATAAAATTGTTTTTATTTCTGTACATTTGTACGATTCAAAAAAAAATTCATAGACACTTTGTCTTAATTTGTATATTAATGATAATTTTTCTCCTGTTTTTCGTATCCTTTTCAGAATAATAGCAAAAACAGATGTTACATTTTTGTTACGATTTTGTTTTCTCAAAAGAAAAGCACCCATTTTTAAACCATAGCATAGGTGTGATAAATAAAATTTTATTTTTCAACATATACTTGTTTTGGCTACGATTATGTGATATAGTGATTGTAGCTAAGGAATGATATCATTATGATATGTCAACACAAAATAAAACCCCACGAGCTAGCACCTCGTGGGGTTTTTTTCTCTTTTATTTTTCAATGGTTGAGCATCCATTCAGGCTAATTGTCGCTGTCGTCACCGTCTAGCCATTTGCAAACATAATAGCCAATTATACTTGCTGCGACGGAAACAAGGAATGATATCAGTATCGACACACCAACACCCCCTTTCTGTTGCCAGATTAGGAGCGACAACGTATGTATTATACTATATAATTACAAATGTAACAATATATGTTTAGCGTTTTTTCAATTGCTGGTAAACATATGATACCGGCAGTCCAACCACATTATAGTAGTCCCCTTCGATTCCATCTATATACGCCGCAAAGCTTCCCTGGATTCCATAAGCTCCCGCCTTATCCATCGGATCTCCGGTTGCGATATACGCGCGGATTTCTTCTTCGCTCATCTCATGCACATGAACCTTTGTCTCTACCGCATGGTTAATGATTTCTTTCTCGCCTGCATTATTATAGGAAAGAATTGCAACACCGGTATAGACTTCATGTGCTCTTCCTTGAAGGCTTAGAAGAATCTCATATGCATGATCTTCATTCTTTGGCTTGCCAAGGATTTCTTCGTCACGTACAACGATTGTATCTGCTCCGATCACAATTGTATTTTTCAATTCTACTCCCTCTGCCTGAAGATCAGATGCAACATTTTCTGCTTTCATCAATGCAAGTTCTTCTACAATCTTCTGTGGTTTTGTACTTGTATAGACTTCCTCTTTATTACTTACCTTTACCTCAAATTCTAAACCGATTTGCGCAAGCAGCTCTCGTCTGCGCGGAGATGCTGATGCAAGAATGATTTTCTGATTCATTATCATTATCCTTTCCTATTATTATAATATAATTTTCACCGATGTCATTTCTTTCTTCATAATAGCATAACTGTTCAGAGCCAACCTCCAAAATGCTACGCATTTCGTCGGTGTGGCGTATCCGCCAAATAAAATTTAAAAAACAGTCTTAAAAATGCAAGCATTTTATACCTGTTTTTTTAATTTTGCTTGGCTCTGAACAATTACATAATAGCATAAAAAGAGTGAACAGCAAAACTAATTTCTGCTGTCCACTCTCTTCATATTATGAAAGACTTTGAAATTTATAAGTCTTGTTCTCTTCAATCATCTATCACATTCGATGAAACTCCAAGTGTCATATCTTCTTCAAGATAAATCACAGCTTCTGTTCCGTCTGTGATTCTTCCGCTGAAATGTCCGGCGAATTTTCCGGCCAGATCAGATGTTCCGCTCACCTGGACTGTAACTGCCGGTTTTGCTTCTTCTGGAATCTCAATCACTCTTTTCTCTCCAGACTGCATTGCCCCGATTGTTACTGTTTCTGCTCCGTTGAACTTAACCTGAACATTTTCCAGTTCAAGCGGTGAAGTGTTACGGATTGTTATGTTACTTGTATACTGTCCACTTGCTTCCACATATTCTGATTTTCTATATAAAAACATGCCTGTAAACAAAAAGATAACTGTAAATGCGATGATCAGATTCTGCAAAACTCTTCTCATTCCCCTGCCTCCTATAAACTCTCTTTAAAATTTCTATTCTTATTTTCCTTTATTACACTAACAGAATAGCATTCAGAGATTTCTTTTTCTAGAGACAGATTCACTTAATTTTTTTCTGTTTTTCATCGTTTTGTCATTGATTTCGTTGACAAACATTGTTTATTTCAAGACAATGTAATCGTTTCCACACGTTTTTGTTATATTTTCACAATACTTCTTCTCACAGCTTATTCTATACAATATCCAAATAGGTCTTATGCTCCGGTGCAGGAAATGCACGGTCAAGAGCAGCGTATTCTTCGTCTGTAAGGACAACATCTTTTACTGCCCAGTTCTGAAGTACATGCTCTGTTCTGCCACTTCTTGGAATTGCAATCACCTGGTCTTTCCGAAGAACAAATGCGAGAAGTACCTGCATCGGTGTAATGCCACGAGCTTTTGCTATTTTCTGCACTTCTTTGTTCTTTAACAAGCTTCTTTGCAGGCTTCCAGCCTGTGCAAGTGGGCAATACGCCATAATCGGTGTCTGATGTTCTTCCAGCCAGGGCATCAGATCATACTCTATCCCACGGGATCCCAGATGATACAATACCTGATCCACCTGACAGTGATCTCCATTTGGAACTGAAAACAGTTCTTTCATATCTGATGTATCCAGATTGGATACGCCCCAGCTTCTGATCTTGCCTTTTTTCACCAGTTCTTCCATTGCATCCACTGTTTCTTCCAACGGAATACTTCCGCGCCAATGTAACAGATACATATCCAGATAATCTGTTTTAAGATTATGCAATGTCTGGTCAATACTGTCATAAATCTGCGGACGTCCTGCATTGTGCGGATATACCTTTGAAACAAGAAAGAGTTTTTCTCGAGAATATCCCTGGATCGTATCCCCGATTAATTTCTCTGAAAGTCCATTTCCATACATTTCAGCTGTATCTATTAAAGTAAATCCTGCATCAACCCCTGCTTGAAGCGCCTTCTTTTCCTGCTGGTAGATTGACAGATGTTCACCAAGCATCCAGGTTCCCATACCAAGACGCGGCATTTTCATTCCATTTTTTAATGTAAGATATAAATCACTCATTTTCTTCCCTTTCCATATATCGAATCATCCCTTCAGCAGCCCGTTTTGCTTCCTCTACAGCATGAACCACCGTATTCGCTCCCTGTACAACATCTCCTGCTGCAAAAACACCTTCATGTGTTGTCATGCAGTTCTCATCTGTCAGAAGAAGTCCCTTCTCTGTCGTTTTTAACTGATCCGTTGTAAGTACCAGCTTATTCTTTGGTGCCTGGCTCACGCAAATGATTACAGAGTCTGCTTCTACCTGATCTAATTTTTCTTCATATCCAATCACTTTATTGTTTTCATCAAATATACTTGTTTTAAACATCGGACCGGCTTCATTGATCGACTCTATCGCCTTTCCAAACACAAAGTCTGCGCCCTCCAGTTTTGTATAAGACACCTCATGAGAGCTTGCGGAAATGCGTTTTCCTCTTGCATACAGTGTAACCTCTTTTGCACCATGACGCAATGCAGTTCTGGCTACATCCATCGCAACATTTCCCATACCGATAACAGCTACTTTCTCTCCCAATTGATGTGCCTCCGGTCTTCTGAGGTAATCAATCCCAAAGTATACATTTCCAAGACTCTCTCCTTTAATTCCGATTGCCTTCGGTCTCCATACTCCTGTTCCTACAAAGACACTGCTGTATCCGTCGCGGAACAGATTATCGATCACGATTGCACTTCCGATCACGGTATTCGGGCGAATCCGGATTCCCAATTCTTCCATTTTCTTTTTGTATCGGTCGATCACAGATTTTGAAAGACGGAATTCTGGAATTCCATACTGCAGCATACCGCCGATTTTGCTTCGTTCTTCGAAAATCGTTACTTTATAACCTGCTAATGCAAGCTTGATAGCAACTGTAATTCCTGCCGGTCCTGAACCGATCACCGCTACTTTCTTTCCGTTTTTCTCTATTTTCGGCACTTCCATCCTGTCAAGATAAGAATCTGAAATGAAATTCTCAATACTGCTAAAATGGATTGGACTGCTCTTTCTTCCTAAAACACAATGGCCTTCACATTGATTTTCATGGTTACATACGGTGGAGCAGACAGCGGACATTGGATTATTTGCAAAAAGGATTTCACCGGCTTTCATCAAACGGTTTTCAAGTAATAATTGAGTGATTTGTGGGATAGGTGTATGAATCGGACACCCTTGCTGACAAAGTGGTTTTTTACATTTCAGGCAGCGTTCTGCCTCGTCGATAATATGTAATTTCATTCTGTTCTTCCTCCTGACCTTTTATTCAGATAGAAAATGCCGACCACAGTTTCCCATGACCGGCAATAACTTATATTTTTACAAATGGTTAATCTTAGTTTTCTCTTTCTACAGACACATTAGATACTTTTTCGTAGTATTTTACAATTGCACTGTGGTCATCTTTTTCATTTCCGTCAGCCTTTAAGGACTGCATGATCTCCATGATCTCTGCTGTAAGCGGAAGAGATGCATTTACTGCATGTGCAGCGTTCAGCGCATTGTTCAGGTCTTTGATGTGAAGTTCAATACGGAATCCCGGCTTGAAGTTGTGATCCATCATCATCGGTGCCTTTGCATCAAGAACTGTAGAACCTGCAAGACCTCCACGGATTGCCTGATATACAAGCTCCGGATCTGTCCCGGCTTTCTTTGCCAGTGTCAGTGCTTCGGATACTGCTGCGATATTCAGTGCAACGATTACCTGATTTGCGAGTTTTGCAACATTTCCTGATCCAAGTTCTCCAACATATACAACAGAACCTGCCATCTGCATCAACAGTTCATAATATTTGTCAAATGTCTCTTTCTTTCCACCAACCATAACAGAAAGTGTTCCGTCGATTGCCTTCGGCTCTCCGCCACTTACCGGTGCGTCCATCAGTTCAATTCCTTTTTCTGCAAGCTCAGCACCAATCTTTTTAGATTCTACCGGATCAATAGAGCTCATATCAATTACAACTGTTCCCGGTTTTGCTGCCTCTGCAATTCCACCTTCTCCAAGACATGCTGCACGTACATGTGGTGAGTTTGGAACCATTGTGATGATTGTGTCACACTCTGCTGCTACTTCAGCTCCGCTTTTTACTCCCTTTGCACCTGCTGCAACAACCTCTGCAACTGCTGTCTCATTAAAATCAAATACAACGAGCTCATTTCCTGCTTTTAACAGGTTCATGCTCATCGGTTTTCCCATAATTCCAAGTCCAATAAATCCTACTTTCATTTTATTATTTCCTTTCTTTTAACACATCTGTTTCATTGCTTCATGCAGCAGCTTAAAGCTCTCTTCTGACTGCTCTACATAAGGAGAATCAATCAGATACGCTTCCAGAATATCAAGATTCTTCTGCGTCGGCTCGATTCCAAGCTCCTGCAAAGTTAATGGCATGTCCATCCCTTTCATGAACAGACGAAGTGCCTCTTTATCTTCACTTAATTTATTGTAATAAAGCTGTGTAAATAGTGCCACTGCCACGATTTCTCCATGCAGCGCATGCTCTGCTTCCTTTGTAAAATAGGTTCGTACACCGTCATACATCATATGACCAAGTGCTGACTGTGAGAAGCTTTTCGTGATGTTCGCGATCACACCGGTTACAGCGATATTGATAAATGTAATATCTTCCACTGCTTTTGTCAGTCTCTTATGACGAATATCTTCAATTGCCTGTGCGCCATACTCTACAAGCACCTCGTAAGTATACTCTGCCATCTTGTAGGCACTGAACAGATCGATTTTATTTTCACTGAGATACATCTTCGGCTTGCCGTTCTGTATCTCGATTTTTTTTGCCATCGCATCCAAAATTCCGGCTGCCGCATAACGGATTGGACATTCTGCGATCACCTGCAGATCTACAAGAACCGCATCGACTTCATGTTCGAATCTCCAGCAGTCCTTCTTTGCGCCTTCCGGTGTATACATAACACTCATTGTTGTAAATGCGGCACAAGTTGCGATTGATGTCGGAATATTGACAACTCCGGTATCCGCATATTCGCCGACTGCTTTTGCAAAATCCATAACAAGTCCGCCACCGATTCCGACTACCTCATCACAGTTTTCCGCTTTGCATTTTTCAGCATATTCCCTGGCAGCTTCATAAGAACATTTTCCACTATACAGGTGCAATTCATACTCAAGTCCTACCGTCTCAAATCCCGGAATCATCCGTTCTTTCACTGCATCCCACGCTCTGTTTCCGGCAATGATAAATGCTCTCTTTCCAAAACGTGAAATTTCTTTTCCACACTCTTCAAGTAAATTCTTTTCCTGTCTGTATCTCCCGGCTCCGAATTTAATTGCCGGATCTAAAGTCACTTTTTCCATTTTCCCGCTGCCTTCCCTCTTCTGTCATAATCTATCTTTTAATTGGATGTTTCGGATTCTCTCCGGAAAGGACAAGATGCACATCTTCCGCTACATCCAGTGCAATCCGATCCATACATTCCACCGTATTGGAACCAATATGCGGTGTCAGGATCACTTGTTCCAGTTTCAATAATGGATTGTCTTTTTTGGGTGGTTCTTCTGAGAACACATCCACCGCTGCACCTCTGATCTGACTGTTCCTGATTGCTTCTGCTAACGCCTCTTCATCAACAACGCCGCCTCTGGAAACTTGAATCAGGGAAGCGGATTTCTTCATCATGGCAAACTCTTTTTTTGAAATAATTCCCTGGTTCTTTTCTCCTCCCGGTACATGCAGACTGATATAATCCGATGTTTGCAAAAGTTCTTCCCAGGATACGATTTCTACATACTCTGGAATTTCTTTTCCTTCCGGACGCGGCACATAAGAAATGACTCTCATATCCAGCCCCAGCGCTGCCTTTCTTGCTACCTCTTTTCCAATCTTTCCAAGACCGATGATCCCGAGTGTCTTTCCTGCTACATCGGTCCCTTTCAGTGAAAATTTCTTCGGAAAATCTCCTTTCCTTACAAGTTCTTCGGATTCTTTCAGACATTTTGCAAGATTTAAAATCACAGTTATAGTGAATTCTGCAACAGATAAGGTCGTCGTGTCTGGTGAATAAGCCGTATAAATCCCTAACTCATTCGCAGCCTTCCAGTCAAGATTGTCATATCCTGCCCCATGTCTGGCTATGATTTTCAGGTTCTTTCCTGCTTCAAGTATCTCCTTGTCTACTTTTGCAGTTCGCTGAATCATTGCATCACATACTGCAATATCATTTTTTATTGATTCTTTGTCTGTCTTTCCGCTGCCGCGGACTATCTCATAGCCTTTTTCTATGAGATAGTCCTCTCCCGCTGCAGCGATTGGCTGAGGAATGTAAATCTTCTGTTTCATTTTCCACTGTCGTTCTCCTTATCTTACAAGACAAGGTTTCTTTGGATCGAATTTCCATCCCGGGATCAGATACTGCATTCCTACTGCATCATCTCTTCCTCCAAGACAGTTATCAAGGTACAGCTGATGTGCTTTCTTCACCTGCTCAAGATCCACTTCAATACCAAGTCCTGGTTTCTTTGGAACTTCTACACATCCGTCTACGATCTGAAGTGGCTCTTTTGTCAGTCTCTCAAGACCTTCCTGCCAGATCCAGTGTGTGTCCAGTGCATTGTACTCTCCCGGAACCGCTGCTCCAACCTGTGTAAACATTGCAAGGGAGATATCAAAATGGTTATTTGAATGAGATCCCCATGTATATCCAAAATCATGGCACATCTGAGCTACACGTACAGAACCACTCATTGTCCAGAAATGTGGGTCTGCAAGGATGATGTCAACTGCCTGAGATTCCAGAGAGTGTCCAACCTGTCTCCAGTCTGTAGCAATCATGTTTGTTGCTGTCGGGAAACCTGTACGTCTGCGGAATTCACTCATAATCTCTCTTCCTGAGTAAACACCTTCTGCTCCGCATGGATCTTCACAGTATGTAAGGATTCCTTCCATTCCCTTTACATATTCAACTGCTTCTTCAAGAAGCCATCCACCATTTGGATCAAGGTCGATTCTTGCGTCCGGAAGTGCTTTCTTCATTGCACGGATCACATCCATCTCTTCGTTTCCTGCAAGAACTCCTCCTTTCAGTTTAAAATCTTTAAAACCGTATTTCTCTTTTGTAGCAAGTGCCATCTCTACAATCTTATCTGCTGTAAGTGCTTCTTCGTGACGCAGACGGTACCATGCACAATCTGAATCCGGCTCTGAATCATACGGAAGATCTGTCTTGTTACGGTCTCCTACAAAGAAGAGATATCCAAGCATTCTTACTTTATCTCTCTGCTGTCCGTCTCCGAGAAGTTCACAAACCGGAACACCAAGCTGCTTTCCAAGGAGATCAAGACATGGAGCCTCGATTGCTGTAATTACATGAACTCCTGTACGAAGGTCAAATGTCTGGTTTCCTCTGACATCTTCCTCCCCCTTAGAATCAAGATGTGCTTTTACTTTAAGCAGTGTGCTCTTATACTCAGCAACTCTTGTTCCTTCAACAAGCGGGATACATTCCTCAAGTGCTTTTGTGATCTTCTCTCCTCCCGGAACTTCTCCAACTCCTGTCTCTCCGTTCTCATCATAAAGAACAACAATATTTCTTGTGAAGTATGGTGCGTGTGCTCCACTTAAATTCAGTTCCATACAGTCTTTTCCGGCTACTGGATATACTTCCATCTTTACGATTCTAGACATAACAATTTCTCCTTTTATACACGAACTTTTTCTCTATCTGTTTCTATTCTACTTTTATTTTTACTTCAGTGATCGGACCGGAGATTGACTTGCAGTCCGACCACCGAAATCATGGCAGCAAATTTTAGTTTATTAACATTTTTTAATAACTTCTTGTTTTAAACAAGGTTCATATCTGCAAGTACTTTATGCAGCTTCTCTTTCTCTTCCGGTGTCAGTTCGCCGATCGGATCTAAGCATTTTCCTACCGGAATTCCTTCCTGAACGAGACCTTCCTTGATTGCTGCCGGGAATGTTCCCATACCGCATGCAATACGGAACGGAGCCAATGTAAACTGTGCTTCCAGAGCTCCTTCAAGATCTCCTGCAACGTATTTATCATAGATATCCGCTGCAATTCTCGGTGCTACATTTGCACAGGATGCGATTGCTCCTGTTGCTCCGTAGCAAAGAGCTGCGTAGATCAAAGTATCTCTTCCCATCAGTACAGAGAAATCTTTTCCTCTTGTCAGACGGATATACTCTGCAGCATTTGTCATATCACCTGTACTGTCTTTTACAGCAACAATATTTTCAATATCAGCAAGTTTTGCAACTGTTGCCGGTGTGATTGTCACATTTGTCTTTGGTTTATTGTTATACATGATGATTGGAAGTGTTGTATTTTCTGCGATTGTCTTATAGTAATTGTACAACTCATCCTGTGTCTGGGATACAAACATTGGTGTCAGTACGGAAACTGCATCAACTCCGACCTCCTCACAGATCTTTACCAGTCTGATAACTCCTCTTGTTGTAATATGGCTTGCTCCACCATAAACCGGAACACGTCCTGCTGTCTCATCAACGACTGTCTCAAGGATCTTTCTGTATGTATCATCATCGAATGCATAGAATTCTCCGGTTGTTCCAAGTGGGAACAAACCGTGAACTCCGTTGTCGATCAGGTGATTTACCATCTGTCTTAATACCGGATAGTTTACTTCACCCTCGTCTGTTAATGGTGTAATAATTGGAGGGATAATTCCCTTTGGTACGAATGTCATAATAAAAAACTCCTTTCAATTTATAACACAAACTGTAATAACAGTAATTCTATAATTCCAATTCCTGCCATGATCAATGACACTGCCGTTTTACATCTTACCTGATCTTTTAATTCTGTCAGACCGAACATTCCATTGAATACCCAGAATCCACTGTCATTGAAGTAGGAGAAGGAAATTGCTCCTACACAACAGGAAGCTGCGAGTAAGATTGGGGATACACTGATAGCTGCCATCAGTGGTGCTGTCAGGGATGCTGCTGTTGTAATTGCTACTGTTGCAGATCCAAGCGCGATTCTCATCAGTGCTGCAATGATAAATGGAATCAGGATTGCCGGAAGCGGAAGTCCTACAACTGTCTCTCCAAGAACATTTCCGATACCGCTGACTTTGATTACATTTCCAAGAGAACCGCCGGCTCCTGTGATCAGCATGATGATACCTGTATCTTTGATTGCTGTATCCATGATACCGATAACTTTTTTATTATCTTCTTTTCTTACCAGTCCATAGATTGCAATGATTGTTCCAACACCAAGTGCGAAGATTGGTTCACCTACAAGACTGATGATTGTGTTTGCCACTCCTTCACCTGTTCCAAACAGTCCCCAGAATGTTTTAACAAAAATCAAAACAATCGGAATGATAATCGGAAGAATAGATGCTGTAAATGATGGGAGATTCTTCTCTCCTACCAGTTTTTCAACTTCTTCCATGGATTTGATATATTCTTTTTTGAATTCTTTTCTTTCATATCCATGTCCATTTTCATTCGGAATCTGATAGATTTTCTTTCCAATATATTTACAGTAGAATACTACAACAATCAGCATCGGAATAGAGATTCCTGCTCCGACCATGATCATCTGTCCCACATCAACTCCAAGCATTCCGGCTGCTGTCAGCGGTCCCGGTGTCGGCGGTACCAGACAGTGTGTCAGCTGAAGTCCACAGGCCAGTGACAGTGCAAGTCCTACAACAGAGATTCCTGTTACAGAGGACATTGCTTTTACAAGTGGTGCAAAAATAACGATTGCGGAATCTGCGAATACCGGGATGGATACAACCCATCCTGTGATTGCCAGTGCCCATTCTTCTTTTCTCTTACCAATTACACGGATGAAAGTAAATGCAAGCTGTTCTGCTGCTCCTGAAACTTCCAGGATTCCACCCATCATAACTCCTAGTCCGATTATGATACCGGTACTTTTCAACGTGTTTCCAAATCCATCTTTGATAGCGGTCATAACCCCGACTGTCGTTTCTCCGGCTGCATTTGTGATATCTGCGACCGGCATGCCCCCGATCAAGCCTGTGATCAATGCTGCGAGCAATAATGCAATAAATGTATGTACCTTCGTCTTCATAACCAGGACGATCATTATCGCTATTCCGATCACCAGCCCCAGCATCATTCTGGTTGATTCACTCATAGTTCTTACCTCTCTTAATTCTTTTTCTCAACAGATGTATCAGAAATCTTCTCGTAATATTTTACGATTGCACTGTGATCATCTTTTTCATTTCCGTCTGCCTTAAGTGACTGCATGATCTCCATTACCTGTGAAGTAAGTGGAAGTGCTGCATTTACTGCATGACCTGCATTCAGTGCGTTATTCAGGTCTTTGATATGGAGTTCAATACGGAATCCCGGCTTGAAATTGTGAGCCATCATCATTGGTGCTTTTGCATCAAGCACTGTAGATCCTGCAAGACCTCCGCGGATAGCTTTGTATACAAGCTCCGGATCTGCATCGTTTTTCACTGCAAGTGTCAGTGCCTCAGACACTGCCGCAATATTCAATGCTACAATCACCTGATTTGCAAGCTTTGCTACATTTCCGGATCCAAGTTCTCCGACATACACTACAGATCCTGCCATTGCCATTAATAAATCATAGTACTTATCAAAGTTCTCTTTGCTTCCTCCGACCATAACAGAAATTGTTCCATCAATCGCCTTTGGCTCTCCGCCGCTGACCGGCGCATCCATTAAGTCAATTCCCTTTTTGTTCAGTTCTGCTCCGATCTCTTTCGACTGTACCGGATCAATCGAACTCATATCAATCACGATCGTTCCTTCTTTTGCTGCGGAAGCGATTCCGTTTTCTCCTAAACAGACTTCTCTGACCTGAGGAGAATTCGGAAGCATTGTGATGATCACCTGACAGTTCTCTGCCACCTCTGCCGGGCTTCCTGCTGCCTGTGCTCCCTCCGCTGACAATTCTTCTACGCTTGCCTTGCTTCTGTTATATACAACAGCTTCATATCCTGCTTTCATAAGGTTTCTGCACATTGGTTTTCCCATAATTCCAAGTCCGATAAATCCAACTTTCATTGTTCTTCTCCTCTCAGATTTCTGATATTTTGTATTACTGCTATTTCAACTTGTTCCTAATCGTCTTTGATAATTTGCGCGCTTCTTATTGCCTGCCTTGCCTTTGGTCAGGTAACTTATCTATCTGACATGCTTATTGTACAAAACTGAGTACAAAGATTCCATTGACAGATTGTTCAATGGAGTGTGCTCTGATTTATGTAGTTTTCATAAGTTTTCATTTTTTGAATTGTGTATTTCATTTTTATTTCATTATGTTTCGCTTCTGTTTTTTCCTATTTGTTTAAATTTCAATTTCTTTCCATTTATTTCATCATATGTAATTATTTTTTCATTTTTTGAAACATTATGAATTCTACACAAATTCCCACTTCATTTTTATACATAGCAAAATACAGTTTTTCACATCAAAAAAGGAGACAGTTTTAAACCATCTCCCTGTATGCATTTACCTGTTCCTATAGTAATTCATTTCCACCATAATTGGCTTCTATTCCATACTTTTTCATTCTTCTCCAGAGAGTTGTCGTGCTGATACCGAGCTCTTCTGCCACCAGTTTCCGGTTTCCGTGGAAACGTTCAAGCAGCTCCTCAAGTTCATCTGTCTCCTGAGAACGATACACAAGAATCCTCTTCTCTCCATGGGATTCTTCCACATGCGGAAACAGTTCGTCATATAAATTTTGAAGAACGACTTCATCAATCATGCGTTTTTTGGCTGTAAGAACAAGTCGTTCACAAAATGACCGTAACTGGATTCCATTCCCGGTCCACTTCAGCTCCTGCAGCTTCTTATATGCTCCTTCTGTTACGCTAAGCGGACGGTTGTATTTTTCCTTATATATCTTCAATTCTTTATCAAAACAATTTCTCAGATCCTCCGGGCGTTCATTCAATGAAGGAATCTCAAGTACCAGGCTCTGCAGCATATAATATAATTCCTCGCTAAACTCTCCCTTTTCCACCAGATGTTTCAGATTTATCTTTGATGATCCTATAATTCTTACATCCAACGTGTCAAGTGGCTGTGCATCTGTTCTCATCTGCGCCCTGCTTAACATTGTACGCAAAATCTGATGCTGTACACGCAAAGTCAGATGCTCGATTCCTTTTATAAATAAGGTTCCGTGATTTGCCTTTATCATTGCACCCTTTGCACCAAAAGTTGAAACTGTATCTCCGGCTTCTCTTCGGAAAAGCTCTTCCATCTGATGTTCTTTATCCATTCCTCGCATATTAATACTGACATATGGACCCACTTTGCGGATACTATTATTGTGAATTGCTTCTGCCAAAAGATAATCCTCTGTACCTGCCTGCCCATAAATCATAACTGCGTGTTCAGACAAGGCATACATTTTCGCAGTTTCAAGCATTTTTCGCATCTGTGCATTCTCTGTCTGAATATCTTCAAATTTGGTCTGCGCCGCAAATCCATGCAGCAGCATATCTCCCTGGATATCCTTGGTCTTTTTTGAATTGTCTGCCAGCTTCTGAAGAGACAAAATTGCTCCTGTAATCTGATTGTCATACTGGATTGGTGCAATCATTGCCATCCAGGTCTTTTTCCTGACAGAAACAGAAGTGGAATAGCTTTCGCTCTTTCCGCTTAAAATATTCTCGATCAAGAGCGAATCGATTCCGGGGAGAATCTCCGTCAGACTCTTTCCAACTAGATCTTCACTATTCTTTCCTAACAGATTTTCAACCAGTTTATTGACTACAATCACTTTCCCTTCTGCGTTCACCTTGATAATTCCATTAAAGGACGTATCCAGTACTGTTTCAAACTGCGCAGTATTACGCTTCTCACTTTCAGCTGCATAGGACGCATTCTTTGCTGCAAGAAGGGCTTCTTTTAACGATTCTCCCGTGGATTGATAAAACAGCGTCGAATATCCCATCGTTTCTGCTGCTCTGCAGGTTCCTTCTCCACCAATGATCAGATCCGGTCTTTCCTCAAAATCTGCAATAATGCTTTCAGCCTCTTCAATACGTTTTAGATAAATCACATCCAGTCGTATATCAAACAGCTGCTCCATATACGACATATCACAGAGCATATTTTCAAATGCGATCAATGCAATATGTGGATGCTCTTTCTTAAGAATCGTCTTTGCTTTCTGAATGAGCAGACCAATTTCCTGTGCATGAAAACGAATCTCAACAACAGGAATATTTGTATATTCCTTAATTAACTTCGCCTGATATCCTCTGGCAACCAGAATATGGGCTCCGGTCTCCACTGCAATTCTTGCTTTATTCACTGCATCTACTGTATGCACAGCCTCAAGATAGACCACATCCAGATGATTTTCTTCTATAATTTTTCTCGCCGGTTCGACCATCCGCTCTTCCGGGAGAAGCATTCCTATTTTAACCATAATAAATGCCTCCGACTATAATTCTCTTTCTTTTACCTTATCACGCACTTCACTATTTTATCAACAAATTTATTCCCTACTATTATAAAAAGAAAAAGAATCTTCTCCGCAGCATTTGGGACAAGATTCTTTTTCTGTTCGTGTATTTGCCGGCCGCAGCACGCTCTGCGGCCAGCTCTATATTCTTTTTAGGAGACTATGAATTTTTCAAAAACATATCTTAGGTAATCGGTGCCGGATTAAAGATGCACAGATCATTGTGGAGTTTATATTTTTCTGCAAAGCTCTGATCTTTTCCGCTTGCAACCGCAATAATTTTATTAAATAATTCTGTACCGATATCTGAGATCTGTGCTTCACCTGTAGCAACCGGACCTGCGTTGATATCGATCAGATCCTGCCACATCTCTTTCATCTCATTTCTGGAACAGACTTTAATAACCGGTGCTGCTGCAAGTCCATAAGGTGTTCCTCTTCCGGTCATAAATACCTGTAGTGTGATACCGGATGCAAGCTGGCAAGGTCCACAGACAATATCACTGGCCGGTGTTGCTGCATAGATAAGACCTTTCTTTGACGGGCGCTCTGCCGGAGATAATACTTCTACGATCGGTGAGCTTCCTGATTTAGCAATTGATCCCATTGCTTTTTCTACAATATTACAAAGTCCGCCTTTCTTATTTCCCGGAGTTGGATTAGCGCTTCTGTCAACATTTCCCTCTTCCAGATAATGATCATACCATTTCATCTCTGCCGCAAGTTTGTCGCAGACTTCTTTGCTCACACAGCGTTCTGCGATATAGTGTACGCCATCTCTTACTTCTGTAACTTCTGAAAACATTACGGTTGCACCTGCATTTACAAGCATATCTGCTGCGTATCCGGCAGATGGGTTTGCGCTGACGCCTGAAAATGCATCACTTCCGCCACACTGCATACCGATGCAAAGATCGGAAAGCGGTAATGTTTCTCTTCTTCTCTGATTAAGAATTGCAAGTTTTTTATCTGCCATCTCCATAATGGCATTTACCATGGCATCGAAACCTTTCTGTTCCTGAAGAACAATTACATTTTCCGGGTAAATATCTGCCTCGTCCAGCAATTTTTCCACTGTTAATTTCTCACATCCAAGCGCAACAACCATCACCTGTCCGCCAAAATTCGGATGATGTACAAGATTGCGTAAAGCACGGATCGGCACTTTCGCCTCCGGTGCATTGATTGCGACACCACATCCATACGCATGATTGATTGGAACTACGTCATCCACATGCGGATATTTTGGAAGCAGTTCTTCTTTGATTCTCTTCACCGCCACATTAAGTACACCGGTTACACACTGAACCGTTGTGCTGATTCCAAGAATATTTCTCGTTCCTGCATATCCACCATTTGGATTCCTATATCCTTCGAATGTTGTTACCGGCGGTGTCGGAAGATCTGTTACAATCTTCTTTCCATACTCCATATCATCAACAGATGGTGGTGTCGGAAGCTCCAACATAAATTCATTGATCCAGTCTCCCTTTTCAATATCTTCCAGAGCATACCCCAGAATAACACCGTAACGAATCACCGGCTGTCCCTTTGGGATTCTCTCAAGCGCTACTTTATGAGCCTGTGGAATATCCTGACGGGTAACCAGATCTTCTGAAACCTGTGTTCCGGCTTTGATTTCTTTCACTGCAATTGCAACATTGTCTGCTTCATTCACTTTTACAAGAAGTCGCTTAGCCACGAATGATTCCTCCTTTTCGCTTAGCAAGAAATGTTTCATTTTTCTTTGCTGTTCTTTATAGCTTTATCATACGCTCTTACTATTAATAAGTAAAATTCATTGTTTTTCTACTTCTCTTAATTTTTTTAATAGTTTTTCTTGTCATTCCATATCGGTCGAATTATACTGGAAATAGAAATGTAAAGACTCATTCACAGAATCAGTAGAAAGGTTATTCCTATGGATTTAAAACAGATTGAATATATTTTAAAAATTGCAGAAGAACAAAATATTACCCATGCAGCCGAAAAGCTATTCATCACCCAGTCTGCCCTCAACCAGCAGCTTCTCAAGCTGGAAAAAGAGCTCGGCACTCCGCTATTCTACCGTTCCCGGACTGACTGGCACCCAACCCCTGCCGGCGAAATCTATCTCAACGCAGCAAAAGACATTCTTCTTATAAAGAAGAATGCCTACAATCAGATTCACGATCTCTGCGAAGCACAGAAAGGTCATATCACTCTCGGATTCACTCCCGGCCGCGGAATTGCCATGTTCACCAGTGTTTACCCTAAGTTCCACAATATTTGTCCAAGTATAGAAGTGGAACCGATTGAGCGCAGTGTTCGTGATCAGCATCCGCTACTCCTGTCTGGTGAGCTTGATCTTGGTTTTATGACTTTGACCAGATCGCAGCAAAAATCAGGAATCATCTATGAAACACTAGCTTCGGAAGAAATGGTTCTTGCCGTTCCAACAAAGCTTGTGACTGCTTTAGATATGAGGAACGGCGATCTGGCTCTGCTCAGAGAAGAGCCTTTTGTCCTCACACAGAAAACCTCTACCATCCGGGAGATCGTTGATTCCATTTTTAAAAATGCCGGATTCACCCCTAATGTTCTGTTCGAGACTTCAAATAACCATGCGATCATCTCCATGATCCATGAAAATATCTGCTGCGGAATTTTACCGATGTATTATATGGATCCGGAAGATGAGGCAATTACCTATTTTCAATTACCTGACCATCCTTCCTGGGAGATTGTTGCTGCATATCGCAAGGGACATTATATCAGCAAGCCGGCGCGGACACTGATCGAGCTTGCGGGAAATTATTTCTACTCTTGTAACACTTCGCTTGCAGTGCTAAAATAAGCGCAGAATAGATAGATGCCGTCATGGCGATATCTCAAACACATACAACAGGCTCAGACTTTCAGAGGTGATATAAATGGAATCAAAGACAGAAAACAGAATCAACGAATGCATTTCACATCTAGACATTACTTACTCTTATCAGCTGGCAAAGCAGATGGAGACTCACAAAACCAATCCGGTACTCGGTTTCCGAACTGCCGGTTCTGATGCGGAACATAAAACAGGGGATTTTTTATATGAAGAAATGAAACGCATCGGACTTCAGAATGTGACGAAGGATGAATTTTGGCTGGATTCCTGGACCTTTGAACGTGCTGTGCTCCGCTTCCAGGATCAACATGGAGAACTGCATACTTGTCAGATGGGTGCTTATCAGACGAATTTTGAGACAGATGGATTCGAGACTTATGATCTTGTCTATGTCGGCCGTGGAACCGCATCGGACTATGAAGGGCTCAATGTTCGTGGAAAGCTCGTTCTTGCTGATATCAACCAGCGTGATGAATGGTGGATCAACTACCCTGTCTATCAGGCATATTTGAAAGGTGCTGTCGGACTGATTGCTGTCCAGACACAGGGTTATGCTGAGATTGATCCGCGGGCACTCAACGCTCAGGATATCGCCGGACCGGAATATGCCCCTGCATTCTCTCTTTCGAGACAGGATGCTTCTTATTTAAAAGAACTTCTCTGTCCCGAAGATCCTGCAGTATCTCATCCGTCCTCTGTCGCAGTTGAACTCAACGCCTCTTCCTGGGTTGAACGTAACCGCCCGGCTTATAACATTACCGGATATCTTCCGGGAACTGCCGCTTCTGAAGGGGACGACCGGATGATTCTGCTTTCCGCACACTACGACTCCTATTTTGACGGATTTCAGGATGACAATTGTGCGGTCTCTATGACATTTGGAATCATAAAGGCTCTGATTGACAGTGGCTATCAACCGCGCTATACAATCGCAGTATGTGCCCTTGCTGCCGAAGAGTGGGGTGTCTGTGATTCTAAATTCGACTGGTCAACCGGAGCCTGGAACCAGGTATTCCGTGTTCACCCGGAATGGCAGGGGCGCGTGATCGCTGATCTCAACTTTGAACTTCCGGCTCACGCCCATAACACACAGGATGCAATTCGCTCTACTTATGAGTCTGCTGATTTTCTGAAACATTTTTGTGAAAATATAACTGTTCCGAAGGAGGCTTACCCTGATGGACTGACAGTACTTGCACCAATCGAGACATGGTCGGATGATTTTTCCATCGCCATCTCCGGTATTCCATCTACCGTAAATGATTTCAGCGCAGGGCCGTTTATGGAAACGCATTACCACTCCCAATATGACAATGAAGAATTCTATCAGGAAGCAGTTTACCGTTTCCACCATGAGCTCTATACAAGGCTTTTAGTTACACTGGATCAGCTGACACTTCCGCCCCTTGACTTTTCCAGACATTTTCTGGCAATGAAAAGTTCCGTCGCCGACTGTCTTGCAGCACAGTCCAATGCCCCGGCAGAAGTATTGGAAGAAATTCCGGCGCTTTTGGAAAGTATTTCAAAGGTATGTGAATCTGCCGATTTATTATATGAAAAAATTCAGGAGATCAACAACCATACTGTTTCCGCTGACTTCCCAATGGTGTCCGGACTTTCTTCTAAACTGCTGCACATTTTCCGGAAGATGCAGGACTACTTCGTCCGCCTCGACTGGCAGGACGCAGTCTGCTTCCCTCATACTGCTGCCAGTCAGAACCTCTGTCACCTGGAGCAGGCAGTCCATGCACTGGAAAGCCAGAACATCACCGCCGCACTGGAGGCACTCTATGAAGTTGATAATAACTGCTACGCATTTTTATTCGATGAAGAAGTCTATTATCACTTTACGGAATATATTTTGCATCAGCCAAAAGACCGTCTGATGTGGGGTGCCGGACGCATTCTTCACCATGAGAATCTCTACGGCCTTGTCCAGCGTCTGAAAGAACTGGATCAGATGGCAATCCCAGGTTCTCTTGATGTTGAGATCAGAAGACTTGAAGCCGCTATCCGCCGCCAGCAGGCCTACTTAAAAGATGATTTACATTATATGAAACAATCTGTTGATAAAATCCAGGCTTTGATAAACGATTGCCTTGAAACATCATCACATTATAATAAAGAAAAGAATGGAGAAAACCAATGAATAGCGATAAGCTCTACAAAGTACAGGAACAGGATCTTGACCGCCTTAAAGAAATACTGACCGTCTGCTTTCAGAACGACCCGCTCTACAGCACTCTGATCGAAGATGAAACAACAAAAGAACGTCTGCTGCCACATCTTCTTGAGTGCGACGTAACTGAATTATTTGAAACCTGTGAAGTCTTTGCTGACAGCCCTGAGTTGAAGGGAGTCCTGATCCTTTCTGACGAATCCGATCACCGTCATGCATTTTATAATTATTTTGTCAGCCTGAAAGAAAGCCTCATCACAGACGGCTGGCTGCTCCACGAGGATCCGACTATGAAGACATTTTTCAACTTTGTCCTCGGAAAAGATTACCTCAACTCCGCTTGGACCGCCCAGCTTCATGAAACCCGAAGACTTCATGTCATCTACCTCGCCGTTGATCCGAAATTTCAACATCACGGTCTCGCAGAAATGATGATGAATGAAGTCATTGCCTGCGCCGATCGCAATGATATGATGATCTCTCTTGAGACACACAATCCGAAAAATGTGCCATTTTATGAGCATCTTGGATTCAAGATATTCGGAATCGTGGAGAAACCTCATTTTCAGTTAAAACAATATTGTATGATCAAAGAATTGTAAATGTTCTGTACACCTGTTCCGCAGTATCTGCCAGGTTTCTCTTAGCATTTTCATTCTTCATTGCCTCTTCCAGCGTAACCACACCACGCAGGATAGGGAAAAATGCATCAATGCCATGTTCATTACATTTTCTGGCATCTCTTTCGACTGCGCCTGCAAATGCAAGTACCGGCTTGCCGTATTTCTTTGCGAGTGCAGCCACTCCAACCGGAGCTTTTCCCATTGCTGTCTGACCATCCATCCGGCCTTCCCCCGTGATGACAAGGTCTGCATCCTTTACATACTCTTCTAACTGTGTCTCTTCCAGCACGATTTTAATTCCTGATTCCAACACAGCATCTGTAAATGTGAGAAATGCGAATCCAAGGCCTCCTGCTGCTCCTGTTCCTTCCTGCTTTGCATCTGCCTTTGGGAATTTTTCTTTCGCCAATGATGCATAATATCCTAGCCACTGATCCATCTGACAGATCATCTCCGGTGTTGCACCTTTCTGAGGACCAAATACTGCACTGCATCCCTGTTCTCCGCAAAGAGCATTTGTTACATCACATGCAATCTTAAACTTACACTCTTTTAATTCCGGAAGCACATAAGTATCTGTGATTTCCTCCAAAACCTTCAAACCCTTTGCACCAAATGGAACCTGATTTCCGTCTTTGTCAAGGAAACCGTAACCTAATGCCTGAAGCATCCCGACTCCCCCGTCATTTGTCGCACTTCCGCCGATTCCGACGAGAAAACGTCTGCATCCCTTGTCAATCGCATCACGAATTACTTCTCCCACGCCATATGTTGTTGTATTCAGCGGATTTCTCTCTTCATCAGAAACCAATGTAATTCCTGCTGCCCCCGCCATCTCGATCACAGCTGTTTTTGTGCTTTCAATGATACCATACTCACAGATCACCGGTTTGCCAAGTGGTCCTGTCACCTGTACTTTCTGTAATGTTCCATTCATTCCGGATACAAGAGCCTCTACTGTACCTTCCCCTCCGTCAGCTAACGGTCTTACAATCACTTCTGCATCCACATCCACTCTTTGGATTCCCTCTGCCGCTGCCTGTCCTGCTTCCATAGAAGTCATACTTCCTTTAAATGAATCAATCGCTGTTACTATTTTCATAATGAACTCCTTTCCATGTCTGTTCCGTGTTTTATTAATATTAGGATACCAAATTTCTTGTTTCTCAAATATGTTATATGTAACATTATTTCAAATTTATTCTATTATTATTTGTTATATATAACATTTTATAGTAAAATGGTAACTGTTCAGAGCCAAGCAAAATTTCATAAAACAGATGTAAAATGCTTGCATTTTTAAGACTGTTTTTGAAATTTTATTTGGCGGATACGCCACACCGACGAAATTCGTAGCATTTTGGAAGTTGGCTCTGAACAGATACGTAAAATAAAAGGAAGAAATTATCTTCAAACTCATACCATATTGTAATCCGCCATGTCAAAAGAAAGGATATAATAAAAAATCTATGATAACTAAAATCGACCGCGAACTCGCAGAACAAATCGTAAATACAATCAAAGATGTCTGTGATCATGACATCAACTTTATTGCTCCATCTGGTATCATTCTCGCCAGCACAGACTCATCCCGTGTCGGAACCTTTCACGAGATTGGACAACAGGTCGCTGCTTCCGGTTCTGTACTGGAAGTAACAGAAGACAACAATTTTTCTGGCACAAAACAGGGAATCAATCTTCCGCTTTATCATAATGAACATCTGCTGGCCGTCATCGGAATCACCGGTATACCTGATAAAGTCCGCAGTTATGCTTATCTCGCAGAACGCATCACCAATCTTCTGATCCGGGAGCAGGAACTAAATCAGTACAGCCGCAGACAGGCCGATAAAAAACATTTTGTCATTCAGTCTTTGATCAGAAATGAAACCGACAATCAGGAATACCTCACCTCCTGTCTACATGAATTTAAGATTGATCTCAACACAAAGAAAAGAATTGTTCTTATTCGCACAAATAAGCAAAATCCAATTACAAACCGCTCTATTTTAGAACAGAAAATTCAACAAATGTTTGCACAGGCACATGTCTGTCTTCACACATTTAATTATCCGGGGGATTTTATTGCTTTGATCGAAGAAACTGATTTTGAAAAACAGAATTACATTTTTAAACTCTTTGCAAAAGAACATTTCGATATTTTAGATATTGCAGTTGGAAAACCGACATCACTCTTCCAGCTCCATATCTCCTATCAATCTGCTGAAACTGCTTTGCACAGCCTTATAATTTCATCTGAACACTATGTTATTTTTGATGGTTTGACACTTGAACTGATTCTTTCTACGATCACACCGGAAAATCAGAAAGAATTTTTAGCCAAGACAATCGCCCCGCTCAATGAACAAGAACTGCATCTGCTGGAAGTTTATTTTTCTGAAGAAATGTCCCTTGCCGCCACAAGCGAACGACTCTTTCTCCATAAAAATACATTGCAGTATAAATTGAATGCGATTCAAAAGAAATGTTCACTGAATCCGAGGAAATTTCAGGATGCGGTGCTGCTTTATCTGGCTGGGAAGATTAAATAAAAATTGGACGTAGGGATTCTTTTTCGAGTTCGGACGAAATTTAAATAGTGCTTATAAAGGTTATTCTATAGACAGGCATCCGTATTTCAAACGTAAACGCTCAGAGGATAAAATACAGTGGCAAATACAAAAAAAGCTATAAGACTCCATTTTTGAAATCTTATAGCTTTGCTATACATGATATTAAGTTGTATTTCTAATCATCAATTATTTCCCAGTGTCCATTGGAACCACGACCAATAAATCGGACAATACCTATATCTTTGATGTGACGTTTTACAGTCTTGGAACTTATCCCCAACGTCATTGCCATTTTTTCTGTACTGATTTTATTATCCTTTTTTATCATATTCAATATTTGAATTTCCAATGGATTTCTCTCTTTTTTCTGAGGGACATCCTGAGGGACATCCTGAGGGACATTGTAATTCAAATTTGGCATCACAACTGTAAACTGGTACCGATCTGACCTAAAAGATGGCTTTTTACTTTCATCATAGTTAATCTGAAATTCATATCCGCCGATGATTTTCCAAATCCACTACCTTTACGTTCCATATATCCTAGCCGATTAAATATATCTGCCAAAACAGGGTTTCTTCTCGTTGATGGAACTGTAAGCGGATCTCTGTCCTGAATAATGGAACCGTCTGGCATGCCTCCCGGCGAATATATTTCCATACGATCATCGTAAATATCAATATGCACTTCACTGCCATTCACAAGATAATCTCTATGAGCCAATGCATTAACCAATGCTTCATGATAACTACGTTCTACATATTCCGGCATTTCTTCTCTGGAATTAGCAGTCTTTCTCCACATTAATTTCGCATTTCTCTTAATAAAAGCTTCTCCATTATCAATTAAGGACAATACACTTCCAGAATATTCCGCATCGTCAAATATCCTTGCTCATTCGCCAACCCAAATGATATAAGATCTTTCTCATCAAAACTATTTCCTGTCCATTTTTTATATCTTTCCCGGAGTTTGGAAAAAGCAAAATCTTCCACCTTATACGTAGAAATCTGTGAATCATAAGATGTATTTCTACCGCGCAACACCAGTCTTTTCAATTCCGTTGATGTCGCCTTCACACTCTCGTTTCCAACACGAACATATGCTTCCAGCACACCATCACCCGAATAATAGTACGGTGTCTCTTCACCTTTGAAAATATCCAGTATAATTAATACTTTTCCATCTTCGTCCTGTTCAAATCGAAGACGAAATTCTGGAATTGGATCCATCCTTGTCTTAATGATTTCACTTATTTTCTCTGCATCACTATTCGGATTCTCAAGTCCTACAATTTCATCATTATCGGCTATTCCAAAGATTAATGCTCCACCAAGTGTATTTGCAAAAGCACTTACGCTCTTACACCAACTCTTTGGTTTCTTCGCTTCCAAAGATAGCTTTTTGTCATATTCAGTTGCTTCACCGATTAATTGTTTTATATCCAAACTTTTCACCAACTTTCTGCACTCAAAGTGTTATTTCTTGCTTTCCATTCGTTCTCTAAGATCTGTTAGTTTTTCCCCCTGATAGGTAAAATAATGGTTTTTGTTTTCGGATAGGGGAAATAGCATATATCAGGGACATTTTGAGTGGTTAAAGGAGAATCTATTTTTAGAGGATTCTCTCCATTGGAGTATTCTGCATTATATTCTTTTAGTGACAAAAAATTATTATCTGTTGGTTGTGCAGAGTATATTTCGTTATAACTTGGAATTGATAGGTAATATTGAGAATTTTTTTTTAGAGGATTTTCTCCATTGGAGTATTCTGTATTATATTCTTTTAGTGACAAAAAATTATTATCCGTTGGGTGTGCAGAGTATGTTTCGTTATAACTTGGAATTGATAGGTAATCTTGAGAGTCTGTTTCGTGTACATATATTGTCATGGCAGATGATAAAAGTAATAAAAATGCGGAAAATAAACATATAACCTTTTTCATATAATTTCCCCTTTCAATAAAAAATTTGATTTGATTTTTTATGACTTCCAGTGGAATTACCTCTCTTTTAACAATAAAATATTGATTTGCACAATTAAAAACTGTTTATATATATAATAATAGTAGTATTTTCTGTGAATTGTCAATGGGATTTAATACATTGAATCTATCAAAAATAATATAGCAAGGGGAGAAAGAATCCCTCCATTAAATCTTTATTCCTCCTGTTTTACTTTCTGCCAACATGTGCTATAATCGTAAAAGCATGAATGTTGCTTATCATTATCTATACGCAGCAGACAAATAAGAAAAAGAACTAGAACAGAATAAATCATTTAAGGAGTATAAAATTATGAAAATCATTGTATTAGCAGGAGGCTTAAGCACAGAACGTGACGTATCACTTTCTTCTGCTGCCGGAATCTGTCGTACATTAGTTGAAAAAGGACATGATGCATTTCTTCTGGATGTATTCATGGGATTAGAGAATGCGCCGGAGAATCTGGAGGATGTCTTTACTCTTCCGGATCACGGACTTGAGATTGTGAAGAATATCAGCACGGAGGAACCGGATCTTGAAGCTGTCAAGGCTTCCCGTCCGGATCAGTCAGACTGCTTCTTTGGTCCGAATGTAATCGAACTTTGCCGTCTGGCTGACATTACTTTCCTCGGTCTTCACGGTGGAGAAGGTGAGAACGGAAAGCTTCAGGCATCTTTCGATCTGCTTGGTATTAAATATACAGGACCTGACTCTCTTGGATGTGCGGTTGCAATGCACAAAGGTGTTGCAAAGCAGATTTTCCTTGAGTCTGGCGTAGACACTCCGGGAGGTGGAACGATTTATAAGAACTCTGAAGATCAGTCTTACCAGTCACTTGGTCTGACACTTCCTGTTGTTGTTAAACCTTGCTCAGGTGGTTCCAGTATCGGAGTATATATTGTAAATACAGATGAAGAATATGCAGAAGCTCTGAAGAAGTCCTTCCGCTACGAAGATGAACTTGTTGTTGAGCCATACATCAAGGGGCGTGAGTTTGCATGCGGTATCATTGACGGAACAGCACTTCCTCCGATCGAGATCATCCCGAAGACAGGATTCTTTGATTATGCGAATAAATATCAGGACGGAGCTACTTCTGAAGTATGCCCGGCTGATATTCCGGAAGAAGTTGCAGAGCGCATGAAGGAACTTACTGTAAAAGCGTTCAATGCACTGAAACTTAATGTTTACAGCCGTGCAGACTTCCTGCTTGACGCAGAGGGTAATCTGTTCTGCCTGGAGATGAATACCCTTCCTGGAATGACTTCCGCAAGCCTTCTCCCGAAGGAAGCTAAGGTTTATGGAATCGAATACGGCGATCTTTGCGAACTGATCATTAAGAAGTCCATGGAGGCAAGATATTAATGAAACATATGACATTATCTGAAATCACAGATGCCTGCTGCGGAATTTATTGCGGTGATCCTGCATTCTTAGACTGTGAGGTCTCAAGTGTTGCGATCGACAGCCGTAAAGTAATAAAAGATACTCTTTTCGTTGCGATCAAAGGTGCCCGTGTTGACGGACACAGTTTTATTCCGCAGGTCATGGAAGCAGGTGCACTCTGTTCCCTCTCTGAGCAGGATCTTGGTGACGTTGATTATCCTTATATCCGCGTTTCATCCTGCACAGAAGCATTAAAGGACTTAGCTGAACATTACCGCCGTTCCCTTGATATCAAAGTTGTAGGTATCACTGGAAGTGTTGGAAAGACAAGCACAAAAGAAATGATCGCATCTGTACTTTCCGAGAAATATAATGTACTGAAAACAGAAGGAAACTTCAACAATGAGATTGGACTTCCTCTGACCGTATTCAATATCCGTGAGGAACATGAGGTTGCAGTTCTTGAGATGGGAATCAGCCACTTTGGAGATATGAAACCACTGGCTAAGATTGCCCGCCCGGATGTGTGCGTGATCACTAATATCGGATATGCACATCTTGAGAATCTTGGAACAAGAGACGGAATCCTAAAGGAAAAGAGTTCCATGACAGACTACATGAATCCGAAAGGTTCTGTTATCTTCAACGGGGATGATGATAAGCTAAAAAGCTACACTTCCCGTGATGGAAGAACTCCTGTTTACTTCGGTCTTACAGCTTCCTGCCCGTTCCATGTGGAAAATATTGAACGTAAAGGATTAAAAGGAACATACGCAGAATTTGTTACACCGACATCACGTTTCCATGCACATATTTCAATTCCGGGAGATCATATGATCTATAACGCTTTAGCCGGAGTTGCTGTCGGATATGCGCTTGGCATGAATAATGATGAGATTGCACGCGGAATTGAAAAGCTCATTCCGATTGCCGGACGTAACAACCTGATTGAAGCAAAGCATTACACGATCATTGATGACTGCTACAATGCCAATCCGGCATCTATGAAGTCCTCTCTTGACGTACTTGCATATGCAGACACAAGAAAGGTCGCTATCCTTGGCGATATGGGCGAACTTGGTGCCGATGAGCTTGCGATGCACCGCGAAGTCGGAGCATATGCAGCATTTAAAAACACTGATGTTTTAGTCTGCATCGGAGCACTTTCCAAAGATATGGCAGAAGCTGCGAAGGAAACTGTTCTTGCGACAGAGAAGAACATGAAGGTTTTCCATTTTGACACAAAAGAAGACTTTTACCAGAACATGAGACAGATTCTCAAAGATAATGATACAATTCTGATCAAAGCTTCCCACTTTATGGAATTCCCTGAGATTGTGAAGAAACTATCAGAAGAAGCATAAGCTGAAACCACACTGAAAATATACGTCAGTCTTTAAAAAAGAGTTGAAACTTCTGCCTGGATCATTCTAGCTGATTCAGGCAAATGGTTTCAACTCTTTTTCAGATTCTATTATCTTATTCTACTTTTCACTCTATCCCGAGTACTTTTCCTACCATCTGGAATTCTCCTTCATAAATGCAGTTTGGCAGGGTACCATCCACAATCCCCTTCCTGCATTCTTCGAAATCCATCCAGATCACTTCTTCTACTTCCGATTTCTGCAAATCTAATTCATTAACATCCACCGGTTCTCTGTAAAGATATACGGTACTGCGTTCATTGTCACGGAATGGTTTTCCATGAAATTCCGCTTCAAACTGTCCTCTGTGTGTTCCGATAAACTGAAGCTGATCTTCTCTTGCATGAATTCCAAGTTCTTCTTTCATCTCTCGCAGTGCACTTTCCATCAGTTCATCCCCGGCACTGACATGCCCTGCAGAAGAAATGTCATACGCTCCCGGGTTCGAATCCTTACATTCACTTCGTTTCTGAAGGAGTACATCATAACCACTCTCCTGATTCGGACGTACAATCCAGATGTGTACCGTTGAATGCAATGTTCCATCTCTATGTGCAACACCGCGTTCTTTCACCTGTCCGGTTTTATTTCCATCTTCATCAATCACATCAAAAAGCTCCATCGGCTTTCCGTTGAGTGCCACATACTCAAGCACATCAGATTTATTATACACAAGCTTTAAAGAGAAAAATTCCTCTTCTTCGTCCATCAGACGGAAGAAAATCTTGTCTCCCTCCCATAGATTCAGGTCTTTTATCTTTTCTTTCTCCACCCATTCAAGAATCCCCTCGTCACATTCGATCGGATCACCAGTAAATCCGTCTGCTGTATATAATGACATATACTCCACCACATCTTCACTGTATACAAATGTCACGATTCCTCTGTATTTCCAGGAAGTTAATGTATAACCGGTCTCCTCCTTCACTTCACGCAGAAGGCATTCCTCCGGACTCTCCGCATATTCAAAATGTCCGCCAACGCCGATCCATTTATCTTTATTCACATCATTTTTCTTCACTACTCTGTGAAGCATCAGATATTTTCCGTCTTTTTCAATATAACATAATGTGCTTTGTCTGTTCATCGTACCCCTCTTTTCTTTTCGCTATCTCTATGTCTGATGCAGGTACACAATCGCTTAGCCTGCAGCTTTTATCCGCTTGAGCCCAACAACTATGAGAAACACGCTCTGCGAGTTTCTCAAGTTATCGCGGCAGTCGCCAAGGTCTCGTGCAAGCACGGACTTTGGCTCGTTGCTCGCGTAAATTATAGTATGTTACTGTTCACACGGTGTGCGACCAGTAACTACAGTATAACATATTTCTTTATGAGCTGAACCTTAACTTGTAAACTGTACGCAACTAAATTATAATGATGTTATCTATGGAAACGATGCATTGCTGATTCACGCATGTGAACCGCAGCAACAATTCAATGGGGGATACTATTTATGTGGTCAAGAAAAGAGCTCAAGAAAAAGGCGCGTATTTTAATAAAATCAAACTATTGGCGAAGTGTATCTGTCTGCTTTCTGATTGCAATGCTCACAGCTTCGTATCCAATTTCCCGTTCTTTATTTTTGAACTATTTTCCTGATAAGATTCAGACAAAGACAGCGCTTATTTTACCTGTTTTTATTTCTGCCGAAAGCTTCAGCAGTGCATTTCTCGATTTTATTCCTGATAATTTCATAGCTGCTGCCTTTTTACATACAGTTCAAAATTACCTGAAGCGTCCGGACTTTATTGTCACTTCGTTTCTTACACTTGGGGTTATTCTTTCACTTTTATATAAGTTTTTTGTCAGTAATCTTTTGATTGTCGGTGAGAAACGTTTTTTTGTTGAATCTTATAACTATGAGGATACGAATATTTCTAAAATATTCTTTTTATATAAGTTGCGTTACCTAGCAAATCCTTCCTGGGTGATGTTCTGCTACACACTTTTTCAGAAACTTTGGGATTTAACAATTATCGGTGGAATTATTAAGCATTATGAATATAGCATGATTCCATATATCCTCGCTGAGAATCCAAAAATCAGTCAAAAGAATGCCTTTTTTCTCTCTAAACAGCTTACAAAGGGAAATAAATGGAAACTCTTTTTGTTAGATTGTTCTTTCCTCGGCTGGGAGTTTTTCTCTCTCTTTACACTTGGAATTCTGGACATCATTTATGTCCGCCCGTACAAAATGAACTGTAAAGCATCCTTATATCTGTTTTTACGAAGAAACTATGTGCTTTCAAGAGCTCCTAAATATGAGCAGCTCAATGATTCTTATCTTGAGCATGTTCCTTCTGAAGATGAACTTCTGATTAGTAAAGCTCTTTATGACGATTCTGAAGGTCCTTACACAAAGATCTCTTATTTTGCACCGCATCAGTATCCGGTATTTCTTTTTTCTGTGCAACCACCTATTGCCGCAGTAAAATCACCGGTCAATCCGGCGCAGAATTATGACTTTCTGTCCTGTGTATTTTTATTCCATGCCTTTTCTATTTTCGGATGGCTTTTGGAAATCATTTCCGAACTGCTCAGTTGCGGCACACTGGAAAATGTAACCCTTCGTACGCTTCCATGGCTCCCGTTGTACGGAATCTGTGGTCTGCTTATACTGTTGCTGTTAAAGAAATATATCAAAAAACCGGCTACTATGTTTATCATCAACTTTGTTGTATACACGGCTCTTGACTATCTCGTTCAGCTGCTTCTTGATCTTGGTTTTGGAATTGAACTTCCGAAATATCATTCTTACCTTACTTTCATGAATGGAGAAGCATATTTGGGAGACGGAGCAGTATTCGCACTTCTTGGCTGTGCATTTTTCTATTATTTTGCTCCACGCTGGAATAGTCTGTTCTTAAAATTAAAGAAATGGATGAGAATTTCAATTTGTATTCTTTTGACAGCAATTTTTGTATTTGACCTTCTATCAGGCATAATCCAATATTGATTTTACTGCTAAATAATAGTAAAATCTTAATTATCAGTAAGGTTGGTTTTACTGTTGCGATTTTTTCTAATACAGTATGAACCTGTTCCCCCTGACAAACTATCACAGCTTAGAAGAAAGGGAAATATTATGAAAAAAAGAGTCGTTGTTGCATTGGGACACCGTGCACTTGGAACTACACTTCCAGAACAGAAAGTAGCCGTTAAAAGCACTGCCAAATGTATCGCTGATCTGATTGAAGCAGGCTATCAGGTTGCTATCACACACAGTAATGCTCCGCAGGTTGGTATGATCCACACTGCATTGAATGAATTTGCAAAGAACCATCCGGAATATACAGCATCCCCAATGTCTGTATGTACTGCCATGAGCCAGGGATATATCGGATATGACCTTCAGAACGGAATCCGTGAAGAACTTCTCAACCGCGGTATCTACCGTACAGTCAGCACAGTCCTCACTCAGGTGATCGTAGATCCTTACGATGATGCTTTCTACACACCAACAAAGGTTCTCGGTCGTTATATGAACGCTGAGGAAGCGAATGAAGAACGTAAGAAAGGCAACTTCGTAGTGGAAGAACCTGGTAAAGGTTTCCGCCGTGCTGTCTCTGCTCCGAATCCGGTCAAGATTGTTGAACTTGATGCAGTGAAAGCTCTTCTTGATGCAGATCAGATTGTTATCGCAGCAGGTGGCGGCGGTATTCCGGTACTTGAGCAGGATAATCATTTACGTGGCGCAAGTGCTGTTATCGAAAAAGACCTCGCAGCTGGAAAGCTTGCAGAAGGAATTAATGCTGATCTTCTTATTATTCTTACAAATGTTGAGAAAGTATGTATCAACCTTGGCAAACCGAATGAGGAACCACTGGATACAATTACTGTTGATCAGGCAAAAACTTACATGGAAGAGGGACATTTTGGAATTTACAACATGCTTCCAAAATTCCGTGCAGCAGTTGAATTCGTAGAAGGACACGAAGGCCGCAAAGCTTACATTACTTCCTTTGATAAAGTCTCTGATGCTCTAAATGGTAAGACCGGAACAGTAATCGAATAGATTGACAGATTGAACTTATTAGAAACATAACCTGGAACAGGCCGTGATTTCACATTTTAATTTTGTGAAATCACGGCCTGTTTTTTACTTTCCATCACAGATTTCTTTCATCCTGTTTTTTTGTGGAATAAGATACTTTTAATTTCAAAATATCTCTTGATTTTTTACAAATGTGTGCTATAGTATATACATATTCGAGATGTAGTATTAAAAACTATGTGTTATTATATAGACGAATTGGAGGTATATATTATGGAAAAAAGACTTTATATCAAAGAACCCGGAAGCGCAATTACACATTTTATTGGAATGATCATGGCAATTATTGCTGCAATACCACTTCTATACAGAGCAGCTCGTGAACCGAGCAAACTTTATATTGTATCTCTTACAATTTACGCAGCCAGCCTTATCTTGCTTTATGCGGCAAGTACCACTTATCACACATTTGATATTTCCGAGAAAGTGAATACGGTTTTAAAGAAGATCGATCACATGATGATCTCCGTTCTGATCGCCGGAAGCTACACACCTGTCTGCCTGCTGGTAATCGGTGGACGCAAAGGTATCACATTGTTATGTATCGTATGGGCATTCGCGATTGTCGGCATCCTTATCAAAGCCTTCTGGGTATTCTGTCCGAAATGGGTATCTTCCGTTTTATACATTGGCATGGGATGGACTTGCGTGCTTGCATTTTCTACAATCCTTGATAATCTGTCAGCTGCTGCTTTCGGATGGCTTTTAGCCGGTGGTATCATCTATACAGTTGGCGGTGTCATCTACGCACTGAAGCTCCCGATTTTCAACAGCAAGCATAAGAATTTCGGAAGCCATGAAATCTTTCATCTGTTCGTAATGGGCGGAAGCATCTGTCACTTTATAGTAATGTATACATTCCTTCTACCGTAAATATAATTTATTGAAACGAAGAGAAGACGGCTATCAACTACGCTTTATACTGTTATTAGTTGATAGCCTTCCTTTTTCATTTCGTTACTATTTACATTTCATGCGACCTGCAACGTATCTCACTATCTCGCATCATACCTTATCCTACATTGAAAACTGGCTCTCATACAGATGATGATAGAAGCCTTCCTTCTTCATCAGTACTTCATGATTTCCCTGTTCAATGATTTTTCCATCTTTCATTACGAGAATCACATCCGCCTCACGGATGGTTGACAGACGGTGTGCAACAATGAAAGTTGTTCTTCCTTCCATCAGTTTTGCAAATGCCTGCTGAATCTTGATCTCCGTTCTTGTATCGATGGATGATGTTGCTTCATCAAGAATCAACATCGGTGGTCTGCATAACATAACTCTTGCAATACAAAGCAGCTGCTTCTGTCCCTGTGAAAGCCCGCCACCATCTTCTGTGATCCATGTATCATATCCTTTTGGCAGACGACGGATATAATTATGGATATGAGAAGCTTTCGCTGCCTCGACAATCTCTTCTTCCGTTGCATCCGGTCTTCCCATAGCAATATTTTCACGGATTGTACCCGTTTTTAACCAGGTCTCCTGAAGCACCATTCCGTACCCTGCACGCAGACTTTTTCTTGTCATTTCGCGAATATCTATATCTTCTACTTTAATACTTCCTGCATTCACATCATAGAAACGCATCAGCAGATTGATCAAGGTTGTCTTTCCACATCCGGTCGGTCCGACAATCGCAATACGCTGTCCTGGCTTTACTTCCAGATTAAAATCTTCAATCAGATGCTGACCTGGCAGATAAGAGAATGAAACATCCTCTACTTTCACATTTCCATCAATATCCGTCAGATGAACTGCATGTTCCGGTTCCGGTATCTGCGGTTCTTCATCAATCAATGTAAATACTCTCTGCGCACATGCAATCGCATTCTGAAATTCTGTCACGACTCCGGAAATCTCATTAAATGGCTTTGTGTACTGATTTGCATAGCTCAAGAAACTGGACAATTGTCCTACACTCATTGCACCGCGTACAACTGCAAATGCTCCGGTAATTCCAACTCCTGTGTAAACCAGACTGTTGACAAATCTTGTCGCCGGGTTCGTGATGGATGAGAAAAATGTTGCCCGCAAGGATGCCTCCTGCAATCTTTTATTCACTTCGTCGAAACGCTCTGTTGCATCTTCTCCGCGTCCAAATGCCTGAACTACTTTCTGGTTTCCGATCATTTCATCAATCAAGCCTGTCTGCTCTCCACGTATTTCAGATTGCAGACGGAACATACGAAATGTTTTCTTTGCAATAAAATTTGCTACAACGAATGATACCGGTGTGATAAGAACCACAACAAATGTAATCGATACATTTACGGATAACATAAAACAAAATGTTCCGACAATCGTGGCAATCCCGGTGAAGAGCTGTGTAAATCCCATCAGAAGTCCATCAGAAAACTGATCAACATCCGCGATTACACGGCTTACAACATCTCCGTATGGATGGCCGTCAATATATTTTAGCGGCAACTGCTCTATTTTATGGAACGCTTCATTTCTGATATCCTGAACCATCTGATAGGTCATTTTGTTATTACACACATTCATCAGCCACTGTGCCAATGCCGTAATCAGTGTACACACACCAATCTGAATCATCACCTGGATTACTCCCGGGAAATTCACTTCACCTTTTCCGATCACATAGTCAACTGCATGTCCTGTCAGCTTTGGAATATAAAGTGTAAGCGCAACAGATACAGTTGCAAGCAGAATTGAAAATACGAGAAAAATTCTGTATCTTCCAAGTCGGCGGATTACCTTTTTCAATGTTGCTGCCTGACTTTTCTGTTTCTTATCACTATTTATCTTTATTTTATCAGCCATTGACTACCGCCTCCTTTGGAAATTGTGAATAATAGATTTCCTGATAGACCGGACAATCCTTCAGCAGTTCTTCATGTGTTCCGATTCCTGCCATTGCACCATCATCCAACACAATGATCTGGTCTGCATACTGAATAGATGCTGCTCTCTGAGATACGATAAATACGGTCGGCTGGTTTTTCATCTCTTTGATTGACTTGCGAAGTGCCGCATCTGTAGCAAAATCCAGCGCTGATGCACTGTCATCGAGAATCAGGATCTCCGGTTTCCGAACCAGTGCGCGTGCAATCGTCATTCTCTGTTTCTGACCTCCGGAAAGGTTTCTTCCTCCCTGTTCAATCTGAAATTCTAATCCGCCTTGTTTCGTATCAACAAATTCTCTTGCCTGAGAAATGTCCAATGCTTCATACATTTCCTGCTCTGTTGCATCTTCCTTTCCCCAGCGGAGATTGTCCGCAATACTCCCTTTGAAAAGCACTGCTTTCTGAAGAACGACACCGATATGTTCTCTTAGGTTCTCTGTCTGATATTCTTTAATATCACGTCCATTGATCTTCACTGTACCGTCTGTTGCATCATAAAATCTCGGAATCAGATTCACAAGAGACGATTTTCCTGAACCTGTTCCCCCGATGATTCCTATCGTCTGTCCTTTCTTGGCACAGAAATTTATATCAGATAAGGATGTATCTGAAGTTCCTTTATAGGTCAAAGATACATGAGAGAACTCTACGACCGGAATTTTATTTTTCAAATCCCGATCTGCTTCGGAAGAATTGCTCTTCCATCTTACATCTCCCTCATTCATATCTGGTTTCACAGCAAGCACACTCTCCACACGGTTCAGACATGCTGCTGCCTTCGTCACGGAAATGATCAGGTTCGCTAACTTCACAAGTTCAACAAGAATCTGTGACATATAATTAATAAGTGCCACAACCTGTCCCTGGGTCAGATCTCCGATATCAACACGGACTGCACCGACATAGATCAATGCTATGATTGCTCCGTTTACAATAATATATGTCAGCGGATTCATCATTCCAGAAATGCGTCCCACATATTTCTGTGCATCTGTAAGAATTTGATTCGCATTTTCAAACCGCTTCGTCTCATCCTCTTCTTTATTGAATGCACGGATAACTCTTGCTCCTGTCAGATTTTCCCTCGTTGCAAGAAGTACCTGATCAAGATCTGCCTGCACTTTCTTATACATCGGCATCGTCACAAGCATGATTCCAAACACAATAAGTGAAAGAAGCGGAATCGTCACAACAAATACAAGTGCTGCTTTCACATCTACTGTAAATGCCATGATCATTGCACCAAATACAATGAACGGCGAACGCAGGAACAATCGTAAAACAAGATTCACACCTGACTGGATCTGATTGATATCACTTGTCATTCGTGTGATCAATGTAGATGTTCCTAATTGGTCCATTTCCGTAAATGTAAATTTCTGGATATGTTCAAATAATCCATGTCTTATTCCCGTTCCGACTCCTGTTGCTGCCTTCGCTGCAAAATACTGTGCTGTAATGGAACAGACAAGTCCGATGATTCCCAGCGCGATCAGTACAAAACACATTTTCACAATATATGGCTTATCCTGATTTGCAATTCCAACATCAATAATTGCCACCATTACCAACGGAACAAACAGCTCAAAAGATGCTTCCAGCATCTTGAACAGCGGAGCAAGTATTGATTCTTTCTTATATCCTTTCAGATATGCAAGCAATGTCTTCATAATACCCTCTCTTTCCTTCCTGTTGTTCTAATTGATTTGTTTTAATCTTACTCGATTATTATTTTTTAACTGTTTTTCCAATTGTTATTTTTTTAACTCTTGATAATAATCTATCTCTTATATTATCATAGAATAAAGCATACGAAAAATCTTATTTTTATATAGAAAGCATATATTTTTCATATATTTTTTTATTCTCACGAATCAATATATATTATTTCGTGCATTGCACCCTATATTCCTACATGATATCAAATATATAATTGGAGGTTTCACATGGATTTAAAACAATTGGAATATTTTGTCACAGTAATAAATGAAGGAACTATTTCCTCAGCCGCGCGAAAATTAAATCTCTCCCAGCCGCCATTAAGTGCACAAATGAAATCTCTTGAACAGGAAATCGGTTCTCAACTCTTTTTCCGCGGACCTCGTCAGATTGAATTAACAGAAGCCGGGCGTATTCTTTATGAGCGTTCCAAGGATATTTTAGATCTTTCTTCGCGTACTTTACAGGAACTTTCTGACTATCGTGAAGGAAAATCCGGCGTACTTCGAATTGGTATTGTTTCCTCTGCTCATGATCTGATGGCACAGCGCGCTTTTCGTCCATTTCATGAGCAATTTCCTGAAATTCGTTTTGAATTATATGAAAATGACACTTATCGTGTCATCAAACAACTACAATCCAAAGTTCTGGATCTTGCAATTGTACGTACCCCTTTCCAATCAGATAATTTAACCTGTTACACTTTGGTTAAAGAGCACTTGCTTGCTGTCGGAAATAAAAAATATTTTTCTTCCGATACTTCTTATAATACAAAACATACGCTTTCCACGGATAGAAAAATAGCTACCGCTGAACCCGACCAAAATGTAACAATCTCTCTTAAAGAGTTAGCAGAACATCCCCTGATTGTCTACCATCGCTGGCTTCCTGTTTTAGACCAACATTTTGAAACACTTAAACTGCAGCCAAACTATTTATGTATCAACCATGATTCCCGTACAGGAACTGCATGGGCGAAAGCCGGAATGGGAATTGCAATTCTCCCTGCGTCAGCTGCTGAATCACTCACATCCAAAAATATCATTAAAAAATTGATCACCGATCCGGTCATCACCTCTGATATCTGTATTCTCCATCATCCTGACGGTTATCTTTCAAAAATCGGAACATCTTTTCTTATGCACATGATGAATTATTTTGGAATTTCTCACTGATTGCTACGCACAAAAAGAGTCTGGCAAATACCAGACTCTCTTAAATCATTCTTATTATAGACTATCTATCCAACCCGATTCTTTCTACCTGTCTTCCGATACGCATTGCTTTGGCATATGCCATGAGACGTTCTTCATTCTTCTTATCGTATCTTCTGTAGTTCTCAATAACAAGTTCAAAGATATCTTTATCAATGTCTTCACGGAAACGAATGCAATCGCACACGCTTCTGTCAATTCCATATACATTGTAAGAACCGTACTTTGTATCAAACACATGCTTCTCATCCTCAAAAGCCTGCTCTGAGAAGTAATGTCTGCTGACTTCAAAATTCATCTTCATCTTGTGACGGTCACTTCTTCTTGTTGCAATCGAAAGGATCTCCGGCTCTTTATCGATCAGACCCATGTAATAACATGCACTGTCTGCGCAGATTACCGCTTTTCTATTTACTCGCGCCACTTCCACTGCTTTATAATCTTCCGGTTTGGAAAACTCTGGACTAATGATCCAATAATGTCCATGTGCTACCTTTTCAAGCTTTCCTTCTGCTGTCAACAGACCAATCTGACGATTTGTAAGTCCTTCCTTCATCAAATCTTCTGTATCAATATAACCTTTGTATTTGTCTGCAATATGTTTCACTTTGTCATAGATAATCTGACGCATAATTCTTTTCCTCGCTTAACTCGTGTATTACTAGAAACTGTAAGAAATGTTTACGGGCTGCTGTGAGCAGCAACACCTGTGATTCTTTTAAGTCTCTCGTATTGTATCATCTATCAAAGCGGTTGACAATAGGTAAGACGCTGATTTTTCAGTCCGATACCTCTATCTCTTTTATTAAAAATTCATTCCCACGAAGCAGATAGGTATTTTCACTTCCACAGTACGGACAGATTTTCCCATGTTCTACCGTTGGATATTCTTTCTGGCATTCCTCACAAAATGTTACTGCTTCTATCTGCTCGATTTTCAGTTCGGCTTCTTCCATAAGCGGTTCTTTCTTCTTCGCCCAATTCCAGCAATCAGTCAGATAATCATGTAGAATTCCTGACACTTCCCCAATCTCCAGTGTCACGGAAGAAACCTTCTCCACATGATTTTTTTCCGCAACCTTCTTTACATCTTTTACAACATAAAAGACAACACCTAATTCGTGCATTTTCCTTCCTCTCAATTTATATTTTTTCAACTATATCCTGAAGCAATCCAATCAACTCTTTTGCGTTCACAGGTTTAAAGATACACTCATTCATACCTGCCAACTCACACTGATGTATACTTTCGGTAGACGCTTGTGCTGTCATTGCCAAAATCGGAATCTCAGCTGCATCTGCCCTTTTGTCTGCCATGGATCGGATCTTTCGTGACGCCTCTTTTCCATCCATCTCCGGCATCATGATATCCATAAGAACAGCATCATATTCTCTCAGACCCGACTGTTTAAATAGTTCCACAGCTTCCTGTCCATTCCATGCCTTTATCACCTGTGCACCAGCTTCTTCCAGATAAAACTCTGCAATCTCCATATTGATCTCATTATCTTCAGCAAGAAGAATATGATATCCTCTGAGTGGTTTATCTTCTTTCAGATCCTGTTTTGTTCCCTGTACACATTCTCCACTCTGACTTTCCTTTTCCGGCTGAACTACTGGAAAACTCAAATAAAAACGAAACTCCGTTCCAACGCCGGGCGTACTGCTCACCTGGATTGTTCCGCCCATCTTTTCGACCAGTCCTTTTACAATTGACATTCCCAGCCCCGTTCCTCTGTACTGCGTTCTTGCATCATTTATTTCCTGTGTAAAAGGCTTAAACAATTCTTCTTTTATATATTCTTTGCTCATCCCTACACCTGTATCCGTAATACGAAATTCGAATGCCGCACACATCCCATCAAAAGAGAGTTCTTTTACATAAGTGTCTATCCTTCCTCCACGCTTATTATATTTGATTGCATTACTGAACAGATTCAGCATAATTCTTCTGATCTGCAGCGTATCTCCGATCAGCGTCGTATGATCCATCTTTTCCCGATGGCTTTCATAGCTGATTTCCATCGCTTCTACCTGTGCACTGACCACAACTTCTACCTGATCTATCAACGCATTCAAATCAAACGTATCATTCTGCAATTCTAAATGTCCTGACTCGATTTTACTCATATCAAGTACATCATTGACCAGTTCACTCAAATGTTGGACAGACAGATCGATTTTATCAACACACTCTTCTATCTTTTCCTGATCTTTATAATTCTTACGAATCATCTGGATCATTCCGAGAACGCCATTGATCGGTGTACGGATATCATGACTCATCCGGTTCATGAATTCTGTCTTCGCACGGCTCTCGAGATCCGCTTTTTCGTATGC
>SKEE01000101.1_pt1 | contig 94997 bp, 98 predicted proteins | sample 4826661 | NCBI WGS metagenome assembly SKEE01 (sample SAMN11008817, study PRJNA524170) | human gut metagenome | biome: Human fecal sample; material: Feces; isolation source: fecal sample from pouch patient p20 | host: Homo sapiens | place: Israel: Tel-Aviv | collected 2016-11-14
AAGAGCAAAATCGGCAAAATACAAAGCGACAGATAATATTGAGACTGTTGCGAAATGGTGCGAAGAGGATGCAGCAGCAGGAAAAACTAAGAAAACGAAATTCAGCAATTTTCCGAACAGGGATTATAATGTCTCTGATTTAGAGAGAAAGTTGTTGATGAGTTGATAAGTGGACAGGAGTGAGGTAATGAATAAAGGAAAAATTATACTTACATTTTATTTTAAAAATGGGTGCGTAATTAAGAAAAATATGAATTTGAGCGAAATAAGCGAGAAGAAAGCAGTAGAGTTAGCAGATTCACTTTTAAAACTTCAAGATGATTTAAAAACATTTTTTAGTTCTGCAACAGGAGATTTCCAGATTACTGCAGAAGGACTTACTGTAAAAGGAAGAGAACTTATTGCACTTGATATTGAAATGGAAGAAGAGGTATCTGAATGAAAATCCCAATTCCATGCAGGCAAAGAGCAATTGAGAGGGGGTGAGAATTTGGGAACAGTTGTGCTTGGGTTTGCACTTTTAGCAATCGCAGGAACTTGTTGGATGATTGTCCGAGATACTGACAGAGAAGTGGACGATGCGGAGCAGGAAGAATATTTAAAGAAATGGATGGAGGAGAGAAAGAAATGAGTACAGATACAGAAGAAAAGTTTGAAGAAATTTTATTTAAAATCATGAAGTTACGAGATTTAGCAGAGGCTGATTATAGCATGTTAGAAACGCTGGATAGTGAAATGTTAGAGCTGGAAGACACTGAAATGTCTAAAGAAAGACAAATTGTAGTAGTACAAAAAACAATCTTGAAAGAATTAAAAAATGGACTCAGTGAGAGTGGTATTGACTTAGATGAGACATTGTTAGAAGTGATGAAGAAAGGAGAATAAAATGAGAGTAACACTGAAAAATGGAGTTGTATTAGAATTTGACTCGACCGGAATGGTGGAAGATTTCAAAGAATGTGCACGAATGGCAGAAGAACCAGGCGGTGATGGTAAAGATTGCAAGACATGCAAATGCAATGTTATGTTTGGCGATATGTGGTTATGTGAAATTCCGGAAGTAGCAAAAGCATTGGAAGAAAGAGGCAAGGGCAAAATTGATTTAGATAACTGCAATTCAGAAGAACTTAAATCATTGTTAAGAGAATATTGCCAGAAAGAGATTCCTCAAAAGCCAACATTTGAAGGCGATGGATATGCTCCAGACGGAACGGAAGTATGGGACGAGTGGATTTGCCCGAACTGCGGAAGCAGATACGAAGTTGATTATGATGAATATGATTATTGCCCGAACTGTGGGCAAAGAATTGATTGGGCGGAGGTAAATGAAAGTGAGTTATAGAGATATTACATCCCAGAGCACCGAAGTACTCTGGGGAACGAGAGCGGCAGAAAGAAATGCTGAAACAGGAAAGAGACTTGAACGAGAGCATAAGGTCAGAGTTGGGGAGAAGGTGAAAATTGTCACGGAAGAAGTGAGCGAGGAAAAAGACGGACGCAGAAAAAGAAAGAAAATCAGAAAAGCGACAGTTGTAGATGTGTATGAATACTTTATCCTGCTGCGAATTAAAGCAAGAACGGAGAACAGCTTTTGTGAATCGTTTGCGTGGAAAGAATTTGAAGCAATGAGAGGATAACGTAGCCAGGGAGGTAAATAAAATGGAAGCTGTTTTAAAACTGAGTTTTTCTGACGAAAAAGGAATAAACTGTTGCGCATGCATGTTGAGCTTTTCCAAAGGAGAGCATTATCATTGTGCGGCGATCGGACAAAGACCTATTTGTCCGGAAGAAGGTCGCAGAAGAGATTGCCCTTTGAAAGAAAGGAAAAAATAATGGAATGGAGTAGTCGAATGGCAAAAAGTGAAGAAATCAGAATGAAAGAAGAATTTCTCGAACAGTATCGGAAATCTGTTGAAGAGGAACAATATCTGCTTGTAGAAATGCAGGAATTAAAAAATGATATCCTGCAAAGTGGAACTGCCGATGGGATGCCAAAGGGGAGCAAACAGAGTGATTTGGCAGATTTGCTTATGAGAAGAGACAAACAATTAGAAAAGTTGACAAGTAAGCTCTGCACAGAAAAGTTTAAACAATTAAGAATTAGAGAGACAATTGGAACGTTGAAAGATGCAGCAGAGAAAGAGACCCTTAAAAATATTTACATTTACGCATTAACATTTGATGAAATGATGGAGAAAACTGGAAAAACAAGAGGTACTTTGAGCGGACTCAAAAAGAAAGCATTGAGAGAACTTAAAGTTAATGAAAATGACTTAAAAGAAGTGTTAGGCTAATAATAAATATATATAAACGAAGATAACTGGACATAAATTTACATAACAGGATATAAACGAAGATAACTGGACGAATTTGTACATAACTGGACGAATTTAACCTTTTCTTTTTAGGAGAGCTATAGTAAAATGTAAGTTGTCAGAGAGTACAAAATACTTTAACTTTTTCTTTTTAAACCTAAAAGCCCCCTAAATGTATTATGGGGTTGAAGCGTGGTCTAATTGGGAGGACAGCTGGTAATAAGATGTGATACTGGCAGGCGAGGGTTCGAGTCCCTCCGCTTTAATTGTTGCGTGACGGCAACAGCTACTTATCTGGCGAAAAGATAAGGGTCTACAAGTACCGAACTTGAGTGGTTAAGGTTAAATTGTATAGTTTTCATAATTTACTCCCTAGCTTTTTTCTTTTGTGATAGCACCCAGAAATGGGTGCTATTTTGTTGCCCAAAAAGGAGGTGAGCACAGTGACAGAAAAACAAAAAATATTTGCAGACGAGTATTTGATTGACTTAAATGCCACTCGTGCTTACAAAGTGGCATATCCTGCTGTGAAAAAGGATGAAACAGCAATGGCAAATGGAAGCAGGATGCTAAGAAATGCTAAGGTTGCGGAATATATCGCAGAGCGGATGCAGGATAGGCAGGAGCGCACAGAAGTCACACAAGATAGAGTAATCGCAGAGTTGGCAGCAATCGCATTTGCAAAGGCAACAGATTATGTGAGCATCAGAGGTGATGAGGTTCTGCTGCATGATACTGATAAATTGACGGAAGCGCAGGTCAGAGCGATTGCAGGCATCAAGCAAGGAAAAAATGGAATTGAGCTTAAACTGAATGATAAAGAAAAGGCTCTGGAATTGTTAGGACGTCATTTAGGTATGTTCAAAGACAAAGTAGAAGTGTCTGCGATAGATGAAGAAAAATCGAAATTAGAGGCAATTTTGAAGCAAATAGGCGGTAATGAGTAGTGAGTGCTGAGAACTTACTTTTATCTGAAAAATACAAAGCATTTTTAAAGTGCGATGCGCCAGTCGAATTTCTCGAAGGGACAACAGCAGCAGGAAAAACGACAGTTGGACTGTTTAAGTTTGTACTCAAAGTTGCACAGAGTCCGAAAAAGTTGCATATCATTGCGGCAAAGGACACCGGTACGGCAGAAAAAAATATCATCAATAAGGATTTGGGAATTGTTGACGATTTTGGCTGTCTGGTCAAGTACAACGGAAACGGCACAAAAGATGATAAAATACCTCACATCCTGCTGCATACAAACGCAGGGGATAAAGTTGTGTATGTCCTTGGATATGGAGATAAACAGAAATGGCAGAAAGCCCTTGGTGGTCAGTATGGATGCTTATATATCGACGAGCTGAACACGGCAGACATTGACTTTGTTCGTGAGGCGGCGATGAGGTGTGACTATTTCATGGGCACGCTGAATCCAGATGACCCGAACTTAGATGTATATAAAGAGTATATCAATTGCTCAAGACCTCTTGCAGAGTGGCGAGACGATACTCCGCAGGAGATACTTGACGAGCTGACAGAAGAGGCAAAAAGTGGCTGGGTACACTGGTTCTTTGGATTTAATGATAATGCAGGGCTTCCAGAGGCGAAGAAACAGCAGATTATACAGAATACTCCGAAAGGAACGAAAATCTGGAAAAACAAGATATTGGGACTCCGAGGAAAAGCAACCGGATTGATATTTCCGAACTTTAGCAGAAAAGAGCATGTTGTTACTGAAAAATGGGTGCAGAGACAGCTACAAGATAGAAAAATCAAATTCAAGAAATTCACAGCAGGGCTTGATACATCATACTCAGCGAAAACTCATGATACAATTGCAATGACATTTATGGGAATTACAGATGATCGCAAACTTATTATGCTTGCAGAACAAGTATACAGCAACAAGGATTTAGAAAATCCGCTAGCACCGTCTGACACGGCTGTAAAGTTTGTAGAGTTCTTGGAACGGTGCAGGGAAAAATGGGGATTTGCAAAAGAGACTTATATCGACTGTGCAGATGCTGCTACAATCACGGAATTACGCAAATATAAGCGTCTGCAATGGTGTTTGTATAACTTTATTGAATCGTATAAAAAAGTAGCCATTTTGGACAGAATTAAGCTACAACTGGGCTGGATTACGCAAGGGTGTTACATAGTTGTAGATACTTGCGTGGAGCATATCTCGGAACTTGAAAGGTACTCTTGGGACGAGGAAAAAGATGTGCCGGAAGACCGAAACGACCACACGATTAACTCTCAGCAGTACGCTTGGATACCGTACAGGCATCTGATAGGATTTGAAGAGGAGGCACACAGTGAAGTGGATGCAGGAAATGAATGAAAATTTAAAAAGAGGTCTACGGAGCTGGTTGAATGTACTGCCGGCAAATCCGTACAATTTTAGTATCAATGAAATGCTTGATTTCGAGGGGCACTCGATTCGCAATCGAATCTGGTTCCGAGGTGACAGCAATGAATTAGAGCAGTTTTATATGCAGAACTGCGAACATGCAGACAGATATAAATTCTGGGCGAGTAAGTGCTCAAAAGGGATGGAAATGCGAAAAGTGCATACCGGTCTGCCTGGGCTGATGGTAAGAACTCTTACAGCAGTAGTATTACCGGACATGGATGGATTTGAGTTTGAGAATCCGTCACATGAAAACATTTGGAAAGCAATCGAAAAGGAAAACAAATTTCAGCGAAAACTGGAAAGTGCACTGAAAGAGACGCTTTATATTGGCGATGGAGCTTTTAAAGTAACGATTGATACGAATATAAGCGAGTATCCTATTCTGGAGTGGTTTCCAGGCGACCGAGTTGAGTTTGTGAGACAGAGAGACCGCATACAGGAAATTATATTTAAAACACCATACCGGAGCAGTGGAAAGACGTACACACTGAATGAGCGGTATGGATATGGCTATATTGTGAATGAGCTTTATTTTGATAACAAAATGGTCGATATCAAGAGTTTTGAAGCAACACAGAATCTTGCAGATGTGACATTTGACAATAGTGTGATTCTTGCTGTGCCACTTATGATATATGAGTCTGCGAAATACGACGGAAGAGGTGGCAGCATCTTTGATGGCAAGCTAGACAATTTTGATTCGCTTGACGAGGTTTGGTCACAATGGATGGATGCACTCAGAGCCGGACGAGCAAAAACATACATTCCAGAGTGCTTAGTGCCACACGACCCAAGCACAGGGGCTATTGTAAGCCCTAACGCTTTTGACGACCGCTATTTCTCAGCGGATGGAGATATGAGAGAGGGGCAGAAAAACGAGGTTGTTACTGTTCAGCCTGCGATTCCTCACGAAAGCTATTTATCGTCTTATATCACTGCTTTAGATTTATGTCTACAAGGGGTGCTGAGTCCATCTACACTCGGAATTGACACAAAAAAGCTCGATAACGCAGAAGCACAAAGAGAGAAAGAAAAGACAACGCTCTACACGAGAAATGCAATTGTAGAAGCGTTGCAGGAAGCACTGCCGGACGTTGTCTCAGCTTGTATTAATGCAAATAATTTTCTACAGAATCAGGTAGCAGAAGAGGTGCAGGCAAATGTTACGTTTGGAGAGTATGCAAATCCGTCGTTTGAGAGTCAAGTGGAAACGGTCGCAAAAGCAAAGCAGGGCGGTATCATGAGTATTGAGCGGTGCGTAGAAGAACTGTATGGAGATAGTCTCGATGAGCACTGCAAAGAAGAGGAAATCGCACGACTAAAAGAAGAACAGGGTATACAAAGTGTAGAAGAGCCGTCACTGAATATGGAACTTGGTGATTTTAAAACGCATACAGAAAAACAGGAGAGGGCGAAAATGAAAGTGAAAGTGGGACCACGAATTTACAAATTGAACCGTAGCGAATACGAGGGACTTCTGAAAATCGCAAAGGAGCAGATGCCGGTTGGAGTGTATGCAGTAGAGAAAAAGGACTATGCAGAATTGAGATATGATATTTGTGAGAGCAAGAGTGAGTTAAAAGAAGTTATCGGAACTTTTGAAGCGTCGGGTTTCAAGGTATACGCAAATGGCAATAAATAGCGAATATGACGTCGGCAAAGCATTTGAGGCAATCGAAAATGAATTGATAGCTTCGATGATGCGAAACTTCAAAAGACACAAGTTTGAAGAAATTAAAGAAAGTAAGCAATGGAGCATGTGGCAGACAGAAATGCTTCATACTCTTGAAAAGTACAAAAAACAGAATAGTAAGAAGTATAGAGAGCAATTTCGGGATATCAATTCTGAGATTGCTTCTTTAATTTCAGTTGCAAATTCAGATGGACAGATGCAACAAGAAAAAGCGATACTGGAAGCAATCAGAAAAGGATTCCGAGGGCACAGAGTTGCAAAAGGGGCACAGGCAGAGTTTTTTAAGCTGAATGAAAGAAAACTTGAAGCTCTGATAAAAGCAACGATGGACGATATGAAAAAGGCTGAAACGGCGGTGCTACGCATGGCTAACGACAAGTATCGAAAAATCATCTATAATGCTCAAGTTTATGCAAACACAGGAGCAGGAACTTATGAGCAGGCGGTAGATATGGCAACTCATGATTTTCTGTCGGCAGGATTAAACTGCATCGAATACAAAAACGGTGCAAGACACACACTTGCAGATTATGCAGATATGGCAATCAGAACAGCGAGTAAGAGAGCGTATCTGCAAGGCGAAGGGGTGAAACGGCAGGAGTGGGGAATACATACCGTGATTGTAAATAAAAGAGGGAATCCCTGTCCGAAGTGCTTGCCCTTTGTAGGCAAAGTGCTGATTGATGATGTTTGGAGCGGTGGAACAGGCGCAGAAGCATCGGAAAGTGGATATGGGCTTATGAGTTCAGCAATTTCGGCGGGGTTGTACCATCCAAGATGCAAGGATTCACATACTACATACTTTCCTGGCATCAGCACACCGCCAGATGATAAATTTAGCCGTAATGAGCTAAAAAAAATAGAAAAACAGAATCGTAAAGAAGCAAAAGAGCAATATGCAGAACGACAGGAAGAGAAATTTGAAAGATTAGAAAAGCACTCGCTTGATATGAAAAATAAAGAGCAGTATGCAATTAAAAAAGAATCTTGGAAAGAACAGGCATATCGAGCTGTTGAAAAGGGCGAAAAATCGACTATATTAATAAATCAGTTTCAAAAAACTGAAATTAACATTAATAAGATTGAAACATATCCAGGAGAAATATATGTATCTGATTTAGCAGCAATTAAACCTCGAGCATTGAATACAATAAATCAAAGAACAGAACAGGCATTGAAACAATGGAAAATTGAATTGTCAAGAAAACCGAAAATTGTGATTGTTTCACCAGAAGAGATGCCGACTGCTTATGGTAAATATGATGCAATTCAAAATGCTGTTTTCTATCTTCCCCAAATTGTTGACAGTAAAGTGGTAAAAGACCAAGGGAATATTGAATTTCACGAAATGTGGCACATGAAGCAAGCAGAAAACTTTAGAGCAAAATATGGTGAAATTACAAAAGAAAATTACGGTAAATACATAAAAAATTCTTGCAAAGAAGCAAAGAAAACAATTGACTCAGCTGGTATTAATGAATACAATGTAAGTGAAATAAGTGAATATGCTAATAGTATGTATTACAAAAAAAGGTATGATGAAGTTGAAGCAGAGTATAAAACGATAAAAAGAAAGAAGTGAATGAAATGGAAATTGTTGACCCACGTGAAAAAGAATTATGGAAAAAAGTTGAGCCTTATCTGGATGGTGTACATTTAAGAGAAGATGCACCAGAGGAAGTAAGAGAGGCTGATAAAGAATTGACAAAAATTGCTTGGGATTTGGATAGGATGCAGTAGTACCGTACCATCAATCGAAAGGTTGGTGGTATTTTTATACCCATTTTTAAGGAAGAGAGGAATAAAAACATGAAATTTTCAGAAGCATTCAAAATGATGAAACAGGGTATAGGAGTGAAACTCCCATCGTGGGGCGGATATTGGTGGTGGGATGAGGAATCAAAAACAATTCTCATGTACACAAAAGACGGCGGCTGTATGGATATCCGGGAAACTCAGGTTGTTGACTACACACTTCAGAACATCATGTCAGATGAATGGATTCCGGCGAATGGGCAGAATTGTCCGATTCTGGGAGGAAAAGCAATCTTTGGTTTCAGTGAAGCTATCAAGTACCTAAAGCATGGCATGAAAGTAGCACGTGAAGGATGGAACGGAAAAGGAATGTATTTGTTTAGATCGCCTAAATTAGGCTGTCAGATATATAGTGAATATACTGGAAAAGAAATTAATGATCTACAAGAATTTATTGTAATGAAAACAGCAGATGATAACTTGGTGCCATGGCTTGCATCTCAGACTGATATGTTATCCGAAGATTGGATATTTGCAGAGGGGGAATAAAAGAATGATTATTACAGGAATGGCGCACTTTCAGAGTGTATGCAAAAAGAAATTGGTGGAATGGTACAACAAGAACAGTCTTGCAGATACACCAGTGACACCGCCAATTGATTTATCCAATGTGTTTGTAGTGTGGTCTTGTAAGACCTTACAGAACTACAAATGCCTAGTATCCACTACAGTTAGCGGTGATGGTATCTATGCAGAGTACACTTATAACGGAGATAAGCAGGAAATGTATGAAGATGTTTATAAAAAACTGACTAATACAAAGTATACAGAAGAGTAATCATGAAGCACAGACAAAGATACATAGTAACTCCTGATGCGGACCGGATTGCACCGGACTGGCTAGCAGCAAGGATTAATTACGATACCGTGAACTTCGTCTACAAAATCGTAGATGGAGCAGTGCAATTGAAAGGAGTGAGAATCGGGTATGAAATCGCAAAAATTGGCGACGTTGTGGTACTTAAAACTGGTAAGTTACACATAGAAAGGCGGTGATTCTTTTGTCTCCCTTTGAGGTGCGGGGTGAAGCACCTTATTTTTATGTCCAAACACGATATGACGTAAAAAGATGCGTGACCGGTGACACCGATGACAATGGATAATAGAGTGACACTCTTAAAATGGAGGAATAGAAAATGTTTAAAATGAATTTGCAGTTTTTTGCAGAACCAGCTCCTGCTCCGGAAGTTTCTGATCCATCAGGAACAAACAGCAATTCGCAGCCAGAGCCTGCTGCAATTGATTATGAAAAAATACAGCAGATGTTAGAAGGAACGCTGGCAGCGAAAGAGGACACTGCATTGAAAGCATATTTCAAACAGCAGGGATTGTCTCAGCAAGAAGTAGAGCAGGCAATTGCAACATTTAAGGAGCAGAAAGCAGCAAACCAGCCGGATGTGGCAGGGATGCAGGATAATTTGCTGGCAGCTCAACAGGAAGCACAGAACGCTAAAATTGAGTCTGCTGCAACGATTGCAGCTGTAGCACTCGGAATTGATGCAAAAACAATCCCTTATGTCTTAAAAATGGCTGATTTAAGTCAGGTCATGGGGAAAGATGGAAAAATCAATGATGAGGCTATGACACAGGCACTTAACAAAGTGCTAGAAGATGTGCCAGGTTTAAAACCGGCGCAGAACTCACAGCGAGGATTTACACAAATCGGTACCGGTGGAAATCCAGCGCAGAACCCGCAAAACCCAGCGCAGAGCAAGCCGACAGTGGCGTCAAAACGCTGGAATAGATGGAATTAAGAGAGGTATAAAAAATGGCATTAAATTACGCAGAACAGTGGAATCCGCAGTTACTTGAAATTTTGATTCAGGGAGCATTAACATCTCCGTTTGTTACAGATAATGTAAGATGGGTCGGAGCAAAGACATTTCATTTTACTCAGATGAGTACAACTGGTTACAAGAATCATAAAAGAACCGGGGGTTGGAACAAAGGTAACTATGTACAGACAGATGTACCGTTTACAGTAACTCATGACAGAGATATTTCATTTCTTGTCGACAAGGCAGATGTAGATGAAACTAATGAAACTGCTTCAATTTTCAATATTTCTGAAACATTTGAAAAGACACAGGTAGTGCCGGAAACAGATGCTTTATTTTATTCAAAAGTAGCACAGGTGGCACAGAAAACAGATGGATATCATTCCTCAACGGCTGCTGCAACATATACAAAAGCTAAAGCGTTCGGCATGTTAAAAGATATCTTAGCAAAAGGCAAATTAAGACGTTACAGAGCAAAAGGCTCACTTATCATGTATGTAACAACTGCAATCATGGACGCATTAGAACAGTCTACTGAGTTCACACGAAAAATTGAACTGACTCAGATTGCAGAAGGCGGTATCGGAATTGAAACAAGAGTAACTGATATCGACGGTGTGCCGGTAATGGAAGTAATCGACGATGAACGTTTCTATGATGCATTTAACTGGGAACCAGAAGCAGGTGGATTTGAACCAAGGAAAAAAACTTCTTCTCCTGCTGTAACTGGTGCACATAAAATCAATGTCTTAGTTGCTTGCTTAGAAACATGCAAAACCGTGCCGAAGATTTCAAGTATTTACTTTTTCAATCCAGGAAGTCATACCGAAGGAGATGGATATTTGTATCAGAATCGTTCTCTGTCTGATACATTTGTATTCCCGAACGGAAAAGATGGCAAGGTAGACAGTGTATATGTAGATACAGATACAGTAGAATACGCAGGAGAATAAGATGAATTATAAAAGTTACGTCTCAGAAGCGTACTATACAGATTGCTATGAAGGAAGTGTGATACCTGAGGGCAGTGCAGAGAAAGCACTGCTACAGGCATCACGGCATATTGATTCCCTGACTTATAACAGAATTGTAAGTCAGGGATTTTCTAATCTTACTGAGTTCCAGCAAGAAATTATTAAAGAAGTAGTCTGTAAACAAGCAGAATTTGAGTATGAAAATGCAGATATGATTGAAAGCGTACTGTCTGGATATAGCATCAACGGTGTATCTGCGCAGTTTGGAGCATCATGGAATGTATTTACAGACAAGGGTGTTGCAATGCGCAAAGATGTGTACTCAATGTTATGTCAGACAGGTTTATGCTGTAGACTTGCGAGGTGATTGAATGAAATATCCTTGTCTAGTCCCAAAACGGTTGTGCACGATTGATATTGTACTTAAGTTTGATCGAGAGGGCTTGAATGAATATGGAGAACCGTTTGAAGCAGTCGAATTTGTAGGAAAATGCAACTATCAGGATAAAGCGAAAACAGTGCTTACAGCAGAGAAAAAGCTGATACAAATCACTGGAACGGCATTATTTTCGGGTGATATCTGTCCTACGCTTGCGGTTATTTCCGGTGGAGAGGCTGAAATCTTTGGAATAAGTCGTAGAATTATCGAGGGCAGAAAAGCGAGAAATCCCGATGGCACAGTCAATTATACGGAGGTGCTTTTAGAATGATTCGAGTTAATTCAAATGTGAGATTGAATTTTCCGACAATAAGAAAATTATCAGATGCGCAAGTTACCGCATTAGAGCAGACAGCAGAGGCATTACATACCGAAGTGGTACAGGCACAGGTATTTCCGTTCAATACCGGTAATTTACAGAATGAAAGCACGGCTGTAGACTATTCACAGAGTAAGAATGGTAAGGTGACAATCGTATCAACAACACCTTACGCACGGCGATTGTACTTCCATCCAGAGTATCGTTTTGAGACTTCTGAAAACCCCCACGCAAGGGGTGACTGGTACGAAGATTGGTTGCCGAACGGCTCAAAAAGTCAGTTTGCAATCGAAGCATACAAAAAGTTGTATAGGAGGTTGAGTGGAGTATGATGCTATCAGATGTAAGAGACTTTATAGAGTCTCTGAAACTGGCAGATTATGTCTATATGAGCAAGATGCCAGACAAAAAAGAGAAGTCGTTTGGTGTATACAATAGTAAACATCAAAATGAATATCATACTGCTTTGGGCGGTGTCTCCTGTGAGGGGTATGGCGAAAAATATGTCTCAATTCTGGTGCACTGGAATAAATCTCCACGTGACTCTGAAAAGTCTGCTACAGCGTTATTTGAAGCTATCAGAGCAGTAAGAAATGTAAAAATAAACGAAGAAACAATTAATTTTATTCAGCCACTTTATGATTTACAGGATATTGGCACAGATGAAGCGGGTATCTATGAGTATGTTATCGAAGTGGCTGTAATTTATCGGAAAGGAAAATAAGCATGGCAGGAAAAACAAACGTATTTCCGGTTTTAGACAATAAATTTAAAGTCGGAGCAGAAAAAGGTACTGCATCAACAATCGCAGATATGGAAACTTTTTCAGTTTCAGTCTCAAACGGAGTTGAAACTTGGACTCCGATGGATACAGAAGGTTGGCAAAGAGCATTAATGACTTCAAAAGCAATTACAATCACTCTGAGTGGCAAGCGTAACATTGGAGACACCGGCAATGATTTTGTTGCAGGAAAGTTATATAAAAATGGACATGATGCAGAGGGATATTTTGAGTGGGAATTTCCTGACGGAACAAAAGTATCCTGGGATGCAGCAGTATTTGATATTAAAAACTGTGGTGGCGGAGATTCTACAAATGTAGGAGCATTAGAATTTGATGTAATTAGCAACGGAAAGCCGACTGTAGTAGCTGGCAATGTTGTAATGTCGGCAGATGTAAATAAATCTGTAAAATAAAGGAGTTAGAGCATGGCAAAAATTGTAGATATCAGTGAAAAATTATCTTTTGATGAGAATCCGATCTTAAAAATTGGAGATTTAGAAGTAGAAGTAAACTCTGATGCTGAGACAATGCTGAAATTGATGGGAACATTAGATAAGGGTGAGAATATGTCAGCAGTAAAAGAGTCGATGGAACTTCTTTTTGGAAAAGGAGCAGTAAAAAAAATTTGTAGTTTAAAGGATAAAAAAGGCAAGAAACTTTCTGCAAGTTCTCTTTCTAAAATTGTAGAAACTGCAATCGAGCTTGTTGTAGGGAATAACGAGGGAGAGTAGTGACCCGTACTATGATTTGATTGACGATTTTGATTTGATTGTATCGTCATTTCAGAGCGAGTACGGGATAAGACTTTCACGAGAATTGCCGGCAGGAATGAAGTGGGACGAATTTCGGGACATGCTGATTGGTCTGGGACCAGATACAGCGCTTGGAAGAATTGTATCCATCCGAGCAGAAGATAGAAAAGAAATGCTTGAACAGTTTACTCCGGATCAACTGAGAATCAGAAGCGAATGGAGAAGCAAATGGGCAAAACAAATGGCTAAGACGAATTCACAGCAAATGGATGCAGCATTAGAAGCGATTAGGCAGGGATTCTTGCAGATGGCAGGGATAAAAGAATAGATTTACATTTCTATATGATTTTTATATAATTTGTATATAAAAGAGTATAGGAGGGTAAACAGGTGAAAATATGTCTTAATTGTGGTGATAAGCTGCTAGATGGAGCGAAAAAGTGCCCACATTGTGGAGTAAAAGCAAAGGATTTTCCAATTGTGGATTCAAATGATTTAGAAAGAATCGAGGAAATTAGAGCGAGTGTTCCACATCCGAAGTCAGGAACCCCGAAATGGGTGGAAAAAGTGGAAGCAAAGCAAGGTCTTTGGCAAGCTGAAAAAGATAAGAAACAAATGAAAATAGATATGTCAAAGAAATCAAGAATAACAAGAGCAAAGGTGGAAGGAAAAGCATATTGCCCGAAATGTGGTAGTACAAGCATAACTTATGTTGATAAAAAATTGAGCATTGGAAGAGCACTGGTAGGAGATATTCTGGCAGGTTCTACAGGTGCTATTCTTGGGGGATTGAGTAGTAAAAAAGGATATGCAAAGTGTTTGAATTGTGGACATAAATGGAAAAAATAAATATTAGGTAAAACCCAAAGGGACGCTGAAAGGCGTCCTTTTTTTGTGGGAAAAAGGCAGGTGAGGCAAGATAGCAGAAAGCGTTGGACAAATTGGGTTAGATTTGGTTGTAAATCAAAATGCATTTAATAGGCAAATGCGTGGAATTACAAGTGTAGCAAAAAAAGCAGGTGCAACAATTGCAGCAGCTTTTGGTGTAAAAAAACTTATAGAATTTGGAAAAAGTTGTCTTGACTTAGGTTCTGATTTAGCAGAAGTTCAAAATGTTGTTGATGTAACATTTCCACAGATGACAGCACAAGTGGATAGTTTTGCACAATCAGCAGCGAAAAATTTCGGATTGTCTGAAACAATGGCTAAGCAATACACTGGTACTTTTGGGGCGATGGCAAAAGCCTTTGGATTTTCGGAAAAACAAGCTTATGATATGGGGACATCACTTACTGCGCTTGCAGGAGATGTCGCATCCTTTTATAATCTTTCGCAAGATGAAGCGTACACAAAACTTAAATCTGTTTTCACAGGAGAAACAGAGTCGTTAAAAGACTTAGGTGTCGTAATGACTCAAACAGCATTGGATAGTTATGCGCTTGCAAATGGTTTTGGAAAAACAACTGCTCAAATGTCAGAAGCTGAAAAAGTAGCACTCAGATATCAATTTGTACAGGAACAGCTTGCACTTGCAAATGGAGATTTCGCAAGAACATCTGGCGGTTGGGCGAATCAGGTTCGAATTCTTTCGTTACAATTTCAATCACTAAAAGCTAGCATCGGACAAGGTTTAATAAATGTTTTTACTCCTGTTTTAAAGATGATTAATACTTTAATTGGTCGACTTATAACATTGGCAAATGCGTTTAAATCTTTTACTGAGCTTATAACAGGAAAAAAAAGTAGTGGTAATTCTGCCGGTCAGATGTCTGATTTAGGCAGTGCAGCATCAGACGCAAGCACAGGGCTTGACAATGCTTCTGACTCAGCGGATACGGCAGCATCATCTGCGAAGAAAGCAGGAAGTGCGGCAAAAAAGGCAGCAAAAGAAATGCGTTCCTTGATGGGATTTGATCAGATTAATAAACTTTCTGACCCTAGCGATAATGACGATGCAGATAGTTCTGATGATGATGGCTCTGACAAAGGTCTAGGAAAGAGTAATATAGTTCCAGACATTGCACCGACAAAAGTAAATTTCGGAGAACTGGCAGAAGGTGAAACTGCAATAGATAAGCTCGATAAAAAATTTTTAAATTTATTTGAGAGCATCAAAAAAGGGATTGAGCCGACGGTTAAATCTTTGAAACGACTTTGGAACGAAGGACTTGCGGAACTCGGAAAATTCAGTTGGCAGGCTTTAAAGGATTTTTGGAACTATTTTTTAGTTCCAGTTGCGAAGTGGACGTTTGGAACAGGACTGCCACGTTTCATTGATGCGCTAAACAATGGATTAATGAACATTGACTATGGCAAAATCAATGCAGCCTTAACTGATTTGTGGGATGCATTAACACCATTTGCAATTAACATTGGAGAGGGTCTTTTATGGTTCTGGGAAAATGTTTTAGTACCACTTGGAACGTGGACGGCAAACGAAGTCGTGCCTCGTTTTTTAGAGACACTTTCTTCTGTGATTTCTATTTTAAATGCAATCTTAGAAGCATTAAAGCCACTCTTTAAATGGTTTTGGGATACGGTATTGCTTCCAGTTGCAAAATGGACCGCAGGAGCATTTTTGGAAATATGGGATGGCATTAATCAGGCTTTAGATGCATTTGCAAAATGGTGTACAAACAATCCTGGTGCAGTACAGGGAATCACTGTTGCTATAGGTGCTTTTTTTGGAGCTTGGAAAGTTGTAGAGTTAGTATCTTTTATTCAGCAAGCGGGCGGTGTAATAAAAGCATTAGGACTTTTACAAGAGGCACTATTTGGCTCAATTGCTGCTAAATTAGCTGATAAAGCTGAAACAATGTATTTAACTGCTTTATATGCAAAAGATTTTGTTGTGGGAGTTGCGCAGACTATTTCAAGTCTGGCACAGCAGGCAGCGGCATTTGTGTCAGCGACAGCGGCTAAAATTGCAGATGCAGCAGCACAGGCAGCTTTGACAGTAGCAACAACAGCATGGAATGTAGTGTGTACGATTGCGACAGGAGTGACAACAGTATTTGGAGCAGCAGTTGCATTTTTAACATCTCCATTTGGAATTGCCGTTGTTGCGATTACAGCAGCAATTGCAATTGGTGTTTTACTGTATAAAAACTGGGATACAGTACAGGCGAAAGCAAAACAATTAAATGACTTTTTAAGCGGTGTATTTGCTCGGGACTGGTCAAAAAATTTCGGAATATTTGGTGATATTCTAAATGGATTTATGAAGTCTGTTGAAAATATTTATAAAGCAGTCAAGAAATTTTTAAAAGGAATTATAGATTTTATCGCAGGAGTTTTTACTGGCGATTGGAGTCGTGCATGGACTGGTGTAAAAGAAATCTTTGGTGGAATTTGGGATGCATTTGTGGGACTTGTAAAGACACCGGTAAATTTGATTATTGGTATTTTAAATGGACTTATTACAGCAGCAGAATTTTGCGTAAATGCAATAGGAAGTGCGCTGAATAGCATTAATGTTGATGTGCCGGATTGGGTTACGGATTTAACAGGCTTAACAAGTATCGGTTTTAATTTACCGACTTGGCACGCTGCTAAAATCCCATACTTAGCGCAAGGTGCTTATGTAAAAGCGAACACTCCGCAGTTAGCAATGATTGGTGATAACTTGCACCAGGGCGAGCTTGTGGCACCAGAGGACAAGCTGCAAGCAATGGTTAATACAGCCGTTGCTACAGTCGCAGGAAGTGGCGGTGTAAGCCGTGCAGAACTGGAATCTATTGTAAATAATGCGGTAATGAGAATTGTTGCAGGCTTAAGCCAGATGGGATTCTATTTAGATGGCGAACTCATGGCAAAGGCAGTAAAAAAGGCGCAGGAAAATCTTGATATGAGATATAACCCTGTCAGAGTGATTTAGTGATTTAAAGGCGGTGATGATGTGAAAGAGATTTTGACAGCAGGGGGAACAGCACTTCCTGCTCCGGTATCAATGACAATTAATGATGAGCTGATATGGACCTCTGACACTGGACGTCTGATGAATGGAACGATGGCAGGGGAAGTTGTTGCAGAAAAAAAGAATATCTCTCTAAAATGGGGGATATTAACAGAGGCAGAAATGTCTCAAATCAGAAATAGAATTGTAAATGGTTTCTTTCCAGTTGCATTTCGAGATGATGGAATTGATATGACCGTGACTGTTTATCGAGGCACACTTAGCAAAGAAGTCCTTGGTAGACTAAGTGACGGTATTTTTTATTATAAAAGTGCAACTGTAGATTTGATAGAGAGGTAGAAAAATGATTGAAACAAGTACAGCATATCAAAAAGCGATGTCAGAAAATCATTTTTTTACCGCCCGAGTCATTTGTACATTGAAAAATGGTACAAAACTTAAGTTCGATGAAACAAATTTGAGAGCGGATGGTGTAAAAATTTCAGATGCAGTAAGCAGTACAAGCAATTTTGAAATTGGCACAGCTATCACAAATCAGCTTACATTATCTATCTACAATGAGAATGATGCATTTTCAGACTATGATTTTACTAATGCGGAAATGAAAATCTGGATAGGCTTGAAGCTGGAATCCGGTACAGAGTGGCTTAAGAAAGGTGTTTTCATCGCCTCAGATCCAACGACGACACCGGATGTTATCACAATTAAGGCACTTGATAATATGAGTAAGTTCGACAAAATATACGATGGAGAATTAGCTTTTCCAGCAACATTGCAAAAAATTATACGATATTGTTGTGCTAATTGCGGTGTATTGCCTGCAAATAGCGTGTTTGATAACTATCAGTATGAAGTACATACAAATCCGTTTCAAGCGTCTGAAAACATCACATATCGAGCGATAATCTCATATTGTGCATTGCTGGCGGGATGCTATGCAAGATGCAATGCGGATGGCAGACTCGAATTAAAATGGTACGACAGAAATGCTTTTGACAGTATTACAGATGGTGGTATTTTTGATGTTACAGACAATGAAAGCTATCAGACAGGAGTAGAGCTGGATGGTGGCAATTTTGCAGACTATACTAACGGAGATGAAGCTGACAGCGGAAAGTTTATAGATGATTCACCTTATTGGCATATACATCGTTTTAGTAGCTTGTCTGTTAATACTGAGGATATCTTAATCACAGGTATTCGGGTTACAGCAGCAGACTCCGAGGATGAGACAGGGGATATCAAAGGTGAAACATATCTTTGTGGTACAGAAGGATATGTTCTTGACATCTCAGGAAATCCGCTTATAGAAGCCGGCAGAGCGAAAGAGATTGCGGAATATTTAGCAACTAAAGTGGTTGGTATGAAATTTCGGGCATTTGATGCCAGCGTGGAGGGGAATCCTGCATGGGAGGCAGGAGATGCAGTTGTACTGACGGACCGGAAAGGAAATTCTTACTATTCGTATCTTACAAATGTGTCGTATAACATTGGAAATTATGCAAGTATTTCCTGCGGAGCAGAGCCGGCAGAGAGACATAGTGCAGACCGGTATGAAGAGATTAATAAGATAGTTTCAGACATTAAAAAAAATGCTCAAAAAGAACTTACAAAGTATGAGAAGTTTCTCGAACAGCTCAATAGTTTAGCAACAAATGCGATGGGCTATTATGAGACGCAAGAGAAGCAGAATGATGGCAGCACAATTATGTATATGCATGATAAGCCGGATTTGAAAGATAGTACAGTTGTATATAAGAAAACGATTGACGGCTTTTTTTGGAGTAAAGACGGTGGAAGAACATGGACATCAGGAATTGATAAGGATGGTAATGCAGTTCTAAATGTGATAGCTGCAACTGGCATCCGAGGCGACTGGATAGATGCAGACTCCATCACTGCAAAGCAGTTGTCTGTAGATTATAAGAAATCTGTCACAAAAGAAATAGAAGATGCAGACAGGCAGTTAAAAGAGTGGTCAACATCCTATATTACGCAGACAATCAGTACAGCGGAAGATAAAATCACTCTAAAAAATGCGAAAGAAATTGCTGCTCTGATGCATTGCTACACAAAAAACGGAGAGTTTTCTGACACATTAGAGCGGTGGCAGAACTCAAACACAACGGTAATTTCACTTGTAGAGCATAAAACGCTTGGCAAATGTGTAAGATTTTCAGGTGCATCTACATCGGCATATTTACAACAATATTGGTCTGATATGCAGGCAGGTACTTATAAATTGCGATTTAAAGCTGCTACAGATGCAGGATATGAGAGTCGTGCAAAAGTGAAATGCAGTTTCAATTCGATGCAGAGATTTACGGATGCAGGAGCGTTAAAAGCAGACGAATGGACACAATTTGAATTTGAGTTTGAAGCTACAGCAACAGGAAAGAAATATCTTTATCTGTATGATTATGTATCAGGCATTCCGATTTATTTAAAAGATGTCGAGCTGCTTGGAAAATATGAGATATACAACGAAGCACAGATAGTTTTATTAGACAATAAAATCTCTCTGAAAGTAACAAAAGACGAAGTAAGTTCTTTGATTGCGCAAAGTGCAGAATCAATTAGATTACAAGCAAGTAAAATCTCGTGGCAATCAACTTACTCGTCTATGAGCGAAAATGGTGTCTTAAAATGCACAAATGCGGAATTAAAAGGAACACTAAAAGCTGGAAGCGATACAGGCTATTGGGTACAGCTTGCGAGTACCGGAAAACTAACAGGTGGATACGGAAACAATCAGTATGGTTACATTGATTACTCTGCTACAGCTAAGAATTTGAATACCGGAGTGACTCACAAAGGGTTACAGATCCAAGGTGGATGTTTGAGAATATCTGTCAATGAATTAGCAACAAGGTCATCAAGTAATGTAAGCGATACAGCGTACATCGGTGGTACTGGCACAATTTCTTATATTTCTAAGATTGTAAACAATGGAGATGGCACAATTACATGGTATACAAATGATTTAACATTTGAAAACGGTTTGATGGTAACAGACATCTAAGGAGTTGAAGCATGGCGAAATATATAGCAAAAAAGGATGGTTTTGGTATTTTTTTAAGCAAACCGGAACAGATAGAAAAATATTTAAAAAGTGGTTGTGATATCTATAAAATGGAGGATGAAAAAGAAATATTGTTTGCGTCTCCTGACTCTGGTTTACCTAGAAAAATTCCTGAGTTTGGTGCAGTTGAGACATTTTCGTTGAAGGAGAATTTATAATGGAAGAAAAAAAAGAGCAGAAAAAAGAACAGAAAATAATGCCACTCAGTGCTGTATTAGAATGTGCTACAGAAGAATTAGGAAGTGCAATTTTTGCAATCAAAAATAAATACAGCTTGCCAGCTGGTTTCCTCGATCTTGCGCTTACTCCTGTTGTGTGTAAAGTCAAAGAAATGAAGAATGCAGAGTTATCGCAAGTTTTAAAAGAATATAGCAGAGACGATGAAGAATAAATGCAAAAGAGGTGATTGAAAGTGCTTGTTGCAAATTTTAAAGAAAAAGATGAAGAAATCGAATTAGAAGGACTCTGGCAGTATGACTATGGTCAGAAATTACAAATCACCGGTTTGGGACTTTCAGAGATTTTTGAAGTGCATTTCTTCTGGCAGGGCTTAGAAAAAGCTAAAATTGTGACTGGGCATACTGAAAATGAAGTATCAAGTGTAGATATTCCGAACGAGGCTTTAGTACAGAGACGAATGATTACAGCGTACATTTATTTATCCAGTGCGGAAGAAGGCAAAACAACAAACACTGTGAGAATGTTTGTGAATAAACGTCCTGCACCAGAAAATTTTGAAGTTTCTGAGAATGTTGATTTGTTTCATTATACACTTATGACGGTAGCTGAATATTTGAGACAGACAAAAATAGCAACAAATGAAACAAATAATAGCGTGATTGATGCAGAAGCATGGGCGCATGGACATTTGAATCATCCTGAGCGGAATGAAGATAATGCGAAATATTATGCAGAGCAGGTAAAAAAGGAAGCAGCGTCGATTTCAGGCAGGGCAGAAGAGGCAAAAAAAGACATTAATAAGTATGTACAGCAGAAAGAACATGAACTGAAAGGTGAAACAGGCAATGTATATTTTGCAGCTTTTAAAGTTGCGAACGGACGTTTGAAGATGTATTCTAATCCGGCTGTCGATAAAGTATGTTTTCATCGGACCGGTAGCCGGCTGAAATACCGTTTGAAAGTTTAAAACGAGGAGGAAAAAATGGAAAATAGTACAGAGAACAACTATCAAGAAACTGACTTGGGTAATGTGTCTCCGAATCCACGAGGAGAGTATGATTCGGAGAGAGAATATGAGTATCTTGATTTAGTGAGCTATCAGGGTGGTTCTTATCTGTGTACAGTAGAGCTTGGAGAAACAGTTACTAATGTACCTCCTACATCCGGAAAAAATACTGACATTTGGCAGTTACTCACGTTGCCCGGTACACTTACGGCAGAATACATTGCCATGCATGATGATGTTGTGAACAAGGCAAAACAAGTAGAAGCATCCACTGCCGCAGCAGAGCTGGCACAGCAGGAAGCGGAATCGGCACTGGCAGATGTGGAACAGTTGCACTCAGATACAGTTAATTCGGCAAACAAAGCGGTTGAAAGCAGAGATAGTGCTGCTGGATATGCACAGACAGCGGAAACAGCAAGAGAGAAAGCTAAAGAATCGGAAGAAAACGTAAATGCGCAGATAAGTAACTTCGATACTCACGTTGCAGAAAAAACGCAAGAATCAGAGCAGGCAATCGCTGATGCAAGACAGCAAGCCGTGCAGACTGTTGCAAAACAGGGAGAACTGTCTGTACAGGCTGTTAAAGATGAAACGGCAGAATACATCGAAGAGCAGAAGAACACAGCAAAAGAAGAGATTAACAGTCGTGCAGATGAGAAAATCGAAGAGATAAATCAAGCCTACAAACCGCTAGATGAGAAAGTAGAACTGTTAAACGAAGATGTTGACACTTTAAAAAATGACACGAAAGAGCTTAATGATAAGAAAATTACAAAGTTTTATGCGAGCAATCAAGGTGAAACTCATATCACTGATTCTAATAATGGAAAGATTCAGGATATGGTTCTGTATGGAAAGAGCGAGCAGAAACAGTATAAAGGTATAAATTTGCTCTCACCAGATACTAAATTTAAAGAATATGTAGAAGTTTCTATTTCCAAAGGTTCGTTTGTATTTTTTGCTACAGATGGAACTCCGGTTAATGGTGGTAATTTTAGATTCTTCAACGAAGACAAAACAGAAAGTATGTGGTTTGGACTTGATTCCGGTACTACTTCAAAGATACTACCTTTAACAATTAATGCGAAATATGTACAGAATCTTGTTAATACAGATTTTGATTTATCAAAAATATGTTTAGGTATTGGAAATGAACCAATATATGAACCATACGTTGGAGGCTTCCCATCTCCGAATTTGGATTATCCGCAAGAAATTAAGAGTGTTGTAAATCCTGTCGTGAAGATCTGCGGAAAAAATTTATTGAAAGCGACATTAGAAACGCAAGAAAAATATGGTGTATCGTGTAAAAACAATAATGATGGAACATACACATTTAATGGCACATTAACTAGCGGAGAAAACGTTAATTTTTATTTTATTGGAGACTATTATGCAGATAAGCCAATAAATAATAATACTAAATTTTTCGGAACAATTGGATTGAAAAATGAAATTGATGGAATATATGCATTTGCTATACACAAAGCGAACGTTATTGCGTCTGGTTATACATCTTTTACAGGAGAAGGACTTGTATCTGCTTTTATGGTTAGAATAGGAAAAAATGTAGTCTTGGATAATTTAGTTCTGAAACCAATGTTAGTGTCATCAGAATCAGAAGAGGGCGAATTTGAAGAATATAAGGAACATGCTGTAACTTTTCCATACACCCTCAATGCCATCCCAGTAAATTCTGGCGGTAACGTAACAATTGATGGTCAGCAGTACATTAGCGATTATGTAGATGTTGAACGTGGAGTGATTGTGAGAAATGTTATTAAAGAAACTCTTAACACTAAAAACGGTTTCGTAAATGAAGAATACAGATTAGAATTGCATTTAAAAAATAATGGAAAAGATAACGGTAATGCGAAATGTTTATTTTCAAAGTTTGTGTTTTCTGAATGGGAAACATGTGTGAATGGTGCAAGTGCGTATCTAAAAAATATAAAAAAAATAAACAATGATACATTATATACAGCACGTGAATTAAAAGAATTATGTATTGAATTTTATTTGATTTATCAATTAAAGGAACCACAAGAAACTAACCTTACTACAGAACAGGCACGTGTACTGAAAGAACTCACAACTCATTATCCAGTAACTAATATCTTTGTAACATCAGAACAGTCAAATGGATACACAACATTCAATTACCCTGTATCGCTTGAAAACGGCTGGAACTATGTGAAACAGCAACTGGGAGACAATAGAGACTATATTTATAATATTGATAACAGAGCACAAGAAATTGATATGCAGAGCGCAGAAGCGTATGTTAATAGCGAATACGCAGTAGCCCTCACAGAATTGGAGGTATGATTATGTTATTTAGAACATTATTAAAACTTAAAGAAAGAAACGGTCTGACAGACGATTTAAAAAATAAGATTGATATTTTCTTCGCAACAGGCAGGATTACAGAGGAACAGTATAATGAGTTAATGAATATCGAAGAAAACATCGAGGAGTAGGTGAAATAGATGGAAATTCGAGCGGGATTACAAAGAAATCAGAAAAAGGATGGATAGAAGATGATGCACGAAATTATTTTACTATTAGAGCATAATTCGTTTATTAAAATTTTAATTCTTGCAGTGACACTTGATACCGTTCTTGGAGTGCTAAGAGCACTGAAAGAGCATAAATTCAACAGCTCAGCGGGAATTGATGGAGCTATTAGGAAATCAGCAATGTTGTTGTCAATCTGTTTGCTGATGGCAACGGATGTTGTGATGAATATCAATATGCTATTCATGATGCCAGAGCGGTATGTTAAACTATTAGGAATACAGAAACTTGGAGTTTGTGAGTTCTTCTGCATTTTGTTCGTGTTGTACGAAGCAGTGAGTATTTTGAAAAATATGACACTTTGCGGATTGCCGGTGCCTGTAAAAATCAAGAAATGGATTCAGAAATTTCTTGAAGATATGACAACAGAAATGCCAGAAGAAAGCGAAAGTGAGGAAAAATAATATGAGTAGAACAAAAGAACAGATTATCACAGCTATTATCAATGATGCAGTTAGCTTTGCAGTAAATATTGCAAACGACAATTCGCACGGCTATTCTCAGAGAGTGAGAAGTCTGTACGAGATTGACAATTCGAAGTCTTTTGACTGTTCTAGTCTCGTTTTAACTGCATATTACTGTGCATTCTTGAAGAACAGACTTACAAAGCAGGCAAGATATTTGAAAGAAAATTGCAGTTACACAGGTAACATGCTGAAAATGCTTAATGCCGGATTTGAAATTGTCGCAACGAATCAGACCGCTCACGCACAGATGAAGCGAGGCGACATCGAACTTAACACTACATATCATACCGCTCTGGCGACGGATGCGAACAACATTGTCCACGCTCGTAGTTCCGAGGGAACGACTGACACAGTAGACAATTCCGGAAATGAAATCAGAATTCAAACATGGTACCTCTATAGCCATGGTTGGACACACCGTTTGAGATTTACCGGCAAAGGGATTGATTTTAGCGGACTGATTGATACTGAAAGCTCCGTGCCGACAGGATACAGCTTTTCGCTCGGAACAGTAAAAGTTGGCAGCAAAGGGACAAGTGTGTTACTGTTACAGGAAATTCTGAAAGCGAGAGGGTACTACAAAGGCTCTCTCGACAAAGACTTCGGCAGAGAGACAATGGATGCAGTCAACAAATATCAGATCGAGAGAGCGAAGCAGGGAAAAAACATCGGAAACGGCAAGGGAAACGGAATTTGCGATGCAGAGATGTGGAAAGATTTGATTGCAATTTAATATTTGCTAAGTTAGAACAATAACAACAAAAGGCTGCCGTATAATTGGCAGCCTTTCTTATATTTATTAGGTGAACAAGTCTCAATAAACAAGTAATAAACAAATAATAAACAAACAATAGCTTTTTTACTACTTTTTATCACTTCTTAAAAGACTTAAAACCCTTAATTTTAAAGGAGTTCTTAGAATTTACCAGCTTTAGCAGCTTCTTCTACGGCTACAGCTACGGCTACAGTCATACCAACCATTGGGTTGTTACCGGCACCGATTAATCCCATCATTTCTACGTGAGCCGGTACAGAAGAAGAACCAGCAAACTGAGCATCAGAATGCATACGTCCAAGTGTATCAGTCATACCGTAAGAAGCAGGACCTGCTGCCATGTTGTCTGGGTGAAGAGTACGTCCTGTACCACCGCCAGAAGCAACGGAGAAGTATTTTTTACCAGCTTCGATACGTTCTTTTTTGTAAGTACCTGCAACTGGATGCTGGAATCTTGTCGGGTTAGTGGAGTTACCTGTGATAGAAACATCAACGTCTTCTTTCCACATGATAGCAACACCTTCACGAACATCATTTGCACCGTAGCAGTTAACTTTTGCACGAAGTCCTGTAGAATAAGGTTTTCTGAATACTTCTTTTAATTCGCCTGTATAGTAATCATATTCTGTTTCAACATAAGTAAATCCGTTGATACGTGCAATAATCTGAGCAGCATCTTTTCCAAGACCGTTTAAGATAACACGCAGAGGCTCTTTACGAACTTTGTTTGCTTTTTCAGCGATACCGATAGCACCTTCAGCAGCAGCGAAAGATTCGTGACCAGCTAAGAATGCGAAACATTTTGTATCTTCTTCAAGAAGCATTTTTCCTAAGTTACCATGTCCAAGACCTACTTTACGCTGGTCAGCAACAGAACCAGGAATACAGAAAGACTGAAGACCTTCGCCGATTGCAGCAGCAGCGTCAGCAGCTTTTCTGCAGCCTTTTTTGATTGCGATAGCAGCGCCTACTGTGTAAGCCCATTTAGCATTTTCGAAGCAGATAGGCTGAATGCCTTCTACCATTTTGTAAACATCAAGACCTGCAGCTTTTGTTACTTCTGCAGCTTCTTCAATGGTATTGATACCGTATTTGTTCAGAGCAGCAAGAACTTGCTTCTCTCTTCTTTCATATGATTCAAATAAAGCCATTAATTTATCCTCCTATTCTTTCTATGACAGTCGCAGTGATAAAAAATTATGTAATCAGTCGTCAGAAATTATTCTTTTCTTGGGTCAATGATTCTCACTGCATCGTCAACACGGCCATACTGTCCCTGAGCTTTTTCAAATGCAGTATTTGCATCATCGCCAGCTTTGATGAAGTCCATCATTTTACCGAAGTTGATGAATTTGTATCCAATGATTTCATCATCTTCGTCAAGAGCAACACCTGTTACATAACCGTCTGTCATTTCAAGATAACGAGGTCCTTTTGCAAGAGTTCCGTACATAGTACCAACCTGAGAACGAAGACCTTTACCTAAATCTTCAAGACCGGCACCGATTGTCAGACCATTTTCAGAGAAAGCACTCTGGCTTCTTCCGTATACAATCTGTAAGAACAGTTCTCTCATAGCTGTGTTAATTGCATCACATACAAGGTCTGTGTTAAGAGCTTCAAGAATTGTTCTTCCTGGTAAAATTTCAGATGCCATAGCTGCAGAATGAGTCATACCGGAACATCCGATTGTTTCAACTAAAGCTTCCTGAATAATACCATCTTTTACATTTAAGGTTAATTTACATGTACCCTGCTGAGGAGCACACCAGCCTATACCATGAGTAAAACCTGAGATGTCTTTGATTTCTTTTGCTTTTACCCATTTTGCTTCTTCTGGGATTGGAGCTGCGCCGTGGTTTACACCCTGATGTACCGGACACATTGTTTCTACTTCGTGTGAATAAATCATTTTAAAACTCCTTTCAAGAATATATAATTCAAGTGCGTTAGAAATTTAACGTCCTATTCTTCATTATTGTCTCATAAAAAGATAAAAAAATCCAGATCTATTTCAAAAAAAATTGAATCCAGAAAATTTAAACAATGAAAATGGTAACATAGTTGAGTTTGGAAAATAAAAATGGTATGATGAAAATAAAATAAAACTGCATGAAAAAGGCAGAGAAAGAAGGCAAAAATGAGAGTGGCAAACTATTGGGAGGGAAAGCATTATGCATTTTTCTGTAATAAAGAATGTGAATTTTTTCCATGTCATCAGACGAAACATCCGGAAAAATTCAATTGTCTGTTCTGTTATTGTCCCCTGTACGCATTAGGAGATAAATGTGGAGGAAATTTCCAGTTTACGAGAGATGGAATCAAAGACTGCAGTAACTGTGCGCTTCCGCATAATCCGGATAATTATGGATATATAACCGGAAAATATCAGGAAATTATGGAAATTGTAAAGCAGAATGCGGATTTAAAAGAAGAAAAATAAGAAAAACAGGTTACAAAAACCAAAATGATTGATGGAAGAAATAAGATGGTTTGGACTTCCAAAATTTCGTATATCAAGGTATAATAGGACAACAGAAAAATGTAAAACACTGTCTCTCAAGAAGAAACAGAGACAGTAAAAAATAAGATGTATGAAAGAAAATGGGAGGGCAAAGATGTATCAGGCATTACTTTTTGATTTGGATGGAACATTGACAGCATCAGGAGAGGGAATTACAAAATCCATTCAGTATGCATTAAGAAAAATGGGGTATGAATCTCTTGCGGAAGATTTGAAAAAATTAGAAATTTTTGTTGGACCACCGCTTTTAGAACAGTTAATGGAATACTGTCAGATTGAGGAATCAGAAGCAGAACAGGGCGTTGCCTACTATAGAGAACGTTACAATGTGGTTGGATATTATGAGAATAAACCTTATAAGGGGATTCGCAAGCTTCTGCCAAAATTAAAGAAAAAAGGCTACAAACTGGCAGTTGCTTCTTCAAAACCACAAGGCATGGTGGATGCAGTGCTCGAACATTTTGAACTCAATGAATATTTTGATGTCATCGAGGGTAGTGATGTCAATCTTCCAAGAATGACAAAATCAGATGTGATTGAAATTGCACTAAAAAAATTAGGATTTTTTGAAGCAGAAAAACGAGAAGAGGTTGTCATGATTGGTGACAGAAAATATGATGTGGCTGGTGCGACGGCGTCTCGGCTTGATTGTATTGGAGTCGCTTATGGATATGGCGGAACAGAAGAATTAGAATCAGCAGGTGCGATAAAGGTAGTACAGACGGTAGAAGAACTCGGAGAATTTTTGGGAGTCGGTAAAAAAGCCAGATTCCATGATATTGGAAAAGAGTTATTTTCCACACCGGTTTATCCGGGAGACCCGGCACCGTCAAAGACTCCATTTTATGAAATCAAAAAGGGAGATGACTGTAATCTTACCATTCTTTCTTTTGGAAGTCATAATGGAACACACTTAGATGCACCGAAACATTTCTGTGAAGGTAAACATGGAGTTGACCAGATTCCACTTGAAAAATGTCTGGGTGAATGTAAAGTGATAAAAGCTGAGGGTGTAATCGGAAAAGAAGAGATGGAAGCTTTATTAGCAGATGGTACAAAGAAGCTTTTAATCAAAGGAGAAATTCTTCTGACACCGGAAAGTGCAAAAGTATGCGCAGAGGCCGGACTGGATTTGATTGGAGTAGAAAGTCAGACCGTTGGAGGAAAAGGAACGCAAAAAGCGGTGCATCAGACTTTACTTTCAGCTGAAATTGTAATTTTAGAAGGGTTAGTGTTAGGAGAAGTGACACAAGGAACGTATTTTTTAAGTGCTCTGCCGATGAAAATGGAAGGGCTTGATGGCTCTCCGGTCAGACCGGTATTGATTGAGTATTAAGAAGAAAAAAGAGCGATCTCTGATAGGTAAAAAAATAACCGGACGGGTTTTCCTGTCCGGTTTGTATGTTAAGGTTTAAAGTTCAGCTAACAGAATCGCAGCGAACATAAGGACACAGCCAATCAACTCCCGTGTGCTTAAAGTCTGATGTAAAATCACCCATCCGGCAAGGACAGAGATGACAGATTCCAGACTTAAAATTAAAGAGGCAATGGTTGGATTTAAATTTCTCTGGCCGATAATCTGTAGGGTATAAGCAACACCGCAGGAAAGGATTCCGGCGTATAAAATCGGTGCCCAGGCTGCACAGATACTGGAAAGTTTTGGATTTTCCAGCACGAACATTGGAATCGCAGATAACATTGAGGCAATAAAAAGCTGGATACAGGAGAGTTTGACTCCGCTTACTTTAGAGGAAAAGTAATCAACTACTAAAATGTGAAAAGAGAAAAATAAGGCACCAAGAAGTATCAGGGCATCTCCTTTGGTAAGTGTAAGACTTCCACTCATACATAACAGATAAAGACCAACAAGGGCAATCAATACACTAATCCAGATTTTTAAATTTACTTTTCGTTTCAAAAAGATACCCAGAATCGGAACGATCACGATATAAAGTGCGGTAATAAATCCGGCTTTTCCGACTGAAGTATATAAAATTCCGATTTGTTGCAAAGAAGTTGCAATAAAAAACAGAATACCACAGGAGATACCTCCAAGAATGCTCTCTTTTGGTCGGTCATGCAAAGTATCTTTGTCAACTTTTTTTGCAGTACGTTTTTGGTTCCAGAAGATAACAGGAATCAAAATGAGACTGCCAACAAAACAACGGACAGCATTAAAAGTAAAAGGACCGACGTAGTCCATTCCAACACTTTGAGCGACAAAGGCAACGCCCCAGATAAAAGCAGCGAGAAATAAAAGCAGAGAGCTTTTGAAAGATTTAGTTTTCATAATAGAAAAACTCCTTCATATTTGTATAGTTAAAAAATATTATGATGTGAGTGTCAAAAGTAAATTTTGCCACTCACTGATGTAACCGGATTGCTCCATTGCTACGCAATTCCTGCAATCCTCGAACACCTCAAACTCCCATAAAATGGCGGTATTCACACCATTTTATTACGTTTTCGCTGTTCGGCGTGTCAATTAAGTATAAATTGTTTTTTGTGCAAGCACAAGCGCAATTTATACTTTTGACACTTACATCATATTATAACATTCAAAAAAGTAAACTGCAATTACAGAATAAAAGATAGAGAAAATAGAGGAGAAAAAAGAAATGATAGCAAATAAAGAAGAGATTAGAGTTGGGCAGGTTATTGTACACATCTTAGATTCTACCGTTGGGATGCCTGTGCTTTCTGACACAGTATTAGATTATGGTTCAGACTTTGCCGATTTTATCAAAGCACATATTTTTAAGACAGATAACAGTGATGATATCAGAAGATGCGTATTTGAAGAAGAGTCTGCAATTTATAGTTATCTTCAAGAATGGAACAGTGAAAATTTTGTAGATTTTTCCAAAAAAATAGCAGAAGAATTATTTACGATTATGAATCAGAATATTGAGATTCCGCAGGCCGATTTAATGATTGCAGAATATGAATTGGAAAAACGAAAATATCTTGCAATTTTAAAAATGGATTATAAGAGTTTTTATACGCATTTGACCAATTCGGATCCGTGGGGAAATAATAATGAGATTATCAGACAAAAAGCGATTTTGCCAGGGGAAAACCAGAAACTTTCAGAGGCGGCTCTCCTCGATTTTGAAGCTCCTCAATATGTGCGTTTGACCGAAAAGAAGTATGAGATAAATGGTGTCAAATCCTATTATTTTTCAAAGTTATTCTTAAAATGCAAGGCATCGCTTTCCGCAAAAAGCCGGTTAAATCTTGTCAGCAAAGTAGTATCCGAGGTTCAGAAAAAATTTTATCATGAATCGGAACAGTTTGAAGTCCAGATGGAGACAAAGAGTATTATTAATGAAGAGTTTTCTAAAGATGGAGTACTGGATGTACCGGTTGTAATGGATAAAATTTTTAAAGAACATCCCAATATGAGAAAAGAAGTTGAAGAAAAATTAGAGAAATATAATCTTGCAAATACAACCGTAGAGCCACAAAATCCGACAACGACGAAAAAATTTACCAAACAGCATCTGATGACGGACACGGGTATTGAATTGAAAATTCCCATGGAAGAATATAACAATAAAGACAGAATAGAGTTTATTACCAATCCGGACGGGACGATTTCCGTGTTAATTAAAAATATCGGCTGCATTGAAAGTAAGTAAAAAACATGATATAATACATTGTTTTCAGTCAAAAAAGAAAAGTAGGAGGTTTTACTGAATATGAAACGAGAAAAGTTCTCTTCCAGACTCGGATTTATTCTGATTTCGGCAGGATGTGCAATCGGGCTTGGAAACGTATGGCGTTTTCCATATATTTCGGGAAAATATGGCGGAGCGGCATTCGTACTGATTTACTTATTCTTTCTTGCAATTTTAGGACTGCCGATCATGGTTATGGAGTTTGCAGTCGGACGTGCAAGTCAGAAAAGTATTGCAACTTCCTTTAATGTACTTGAGAAAAAGGGAAGTAAGTGGCATGTTTACCGTTATTTTGGTATGGCGGGAAATTATCTGTTAATGATGTTTTATACAACCATCGGAGGCTGGATGCTTCAGTATTTCTTTAAGATGGCAAAAGGTGATTTTGTCGGATTAAATGCAGAACAAATCAGCAGGGTATTTGGAGAAGTTTCCACAAGCAAAAACAGCATGATTTTCTGGATGTTTGTAATTGTTGTACTTGGATTTTTAGTCTGCTCTCTTGGACTGCAAAATGGTGTAGAGAAGATTACTAAAGTCATGATGGTAGTGCTTCTGGCATTGATGTTGGTGCTGGCAGTCCGCTCCTGTACGTTAGATGGTGCATCAGAGGGATTAAAGTTCTACTTGCTTCCGGATTTTAAGAAGCTGACAGAATATAATGTCACAGAAGTTGTATTTGCAGCGATGGGGCAGGCGTTTTTTACTTTAAGCCTTGGAATCGGTGCACTTGCAATTTTTGGAAGCTATATTGGAAAAGAAAGAAAACTGACCGGAGAAGCTATCAGTATTACAATTTTGGATACCGTTGTTGCGATTGTTGCGGGATTGATTATTTTCCCGGCCTGTTTTGCTTTTGGCGTAGACCCTGGAGAAGGACCGGGACTGGTATTTGTAACTCTGCCAAACGTATTTAATGCAATGGCAGGTGGAAGAATCTGGGGAACATTCTTCTTCTTATTTATGACATTTGCAGCGTTATCCACAATCATTGCAGTATTCCAGAATATCATTGCATTTGCACAAGATTTATGGGGATGGAACCTTAAAAAAGCAAGTTTTGTCAATATGATTGCAGTATTTGTTTTATCCCTGCCATGTATCTTTGGAATGACCATCTGGAGTGACTTTACGATTCTTGGAAAAGACATCATGGGATTTGAGGATTTCCTGGTAAGTAATAATTTATTACCACTTGGTTCTTTAGTTTATCTGATGTTTTGTGTCTCTCGTTATGGATGGGGATGGGACAATTTCTTAAAAGAAGCAAATACAGGAGCTGGAATTTCTTTTCCGAAAAAAATCCGGTTTTATCTGAATTATATTCTGCCGTTGATTGTACTGTATATCTTTTTCCAGGGATACTGGAGTCTGTTTCAGAGTTTATAGAAAAATTCCTTGAAATCGCTTAAGTTTACAGGTATACTTAGGTCAGGATATGCAAAAAGGCAGATTTAAGAAGAGTTAAGAATGGAAGAAATCCTTAAGTCTGTCGGAATAAAAAATTAGGAAATACAAGAGGAAAAACCATGAAGAGAATTTTATTAAAATTAAGCGGAGAAGCACTTGCAGGTCCAAAAAAAACAGGATTTGACGAAGCAACAGTTATGGAAGTGGCACGACAGGTAAAGACTTTGGTGGACGAGGGAATTCAGGTTGGAATCGTAATTGGAGGCGGTAATTTCTGGAGAGGCCGTACCAGCGAAAATATCGACCGTACAAAAGCAGACCAGATTGGTATGCTGGCAACTGTTATGAATTGTATTTATGTGTCAGAAATTTTCCGTGCAGCAGGAATGAAGACAAATGTACTGACTCCGTTTGAATGTGGTTCTTTTACAAAATTATTCTCAAAAGACCGTGCAAACAAATATTTTGAAAAAAATATGGTTGTTTTTATGGCTGGCGGTACCGGACATCCGTATTTTTCAACGGATACAGCAACTGTACTTCGGGCAATTGAAATTGAAGCAGAGACTATCTTCCTTGCAAAAGCAATTGATGGTGTTTATGACAGTGACCCGAAAACAAATCCGGAAGCAAAGAAATATGATGAAGTCAGCATTGATGAAGTCATCGCAAAGAATTTACAGGTTGTAGATATGACCGCTTCTATTTTATGCAGAGACAATAAAATGCCGATGCTGGTATTTGGTTTAAATGAAAAAGACAGTATTGTAAATACTGCTCATGGAATCTTTACAGGAACAAAAGTATTGGTATAAAAGCAGGAGGGATTTTTTAATATGGCAGACGAAAGAATTGAAAAATATGAAAGCAAGATGACAAAGACTCTTGAGAGTCTGGAAAAAGAATTGTCCACAGTTCGTGCAGGACGTGCAAATCCGCATATCTTAGATAAAATCACAGTAGACTATTATGGAGCACCAACTCCACTTCAGCAGGTAGCAAATGTTACAGTACCAGAAGCAAGAATGATACAGATTCAGCCTTGGGAAGCATCTTTAATCAAGGAAATTCAGAAAGCGATCCTTTCTTCTGATTTAGGCTTAAATCCAAATACAGATGGAAAAATAATTCGTCTGGTATTACCGGAGCTGACAGAGGAACGAAGAAAAGAACTGGTAAAAGATGTAAAGAAAAAAGGGGAAGCTGCAAAAGTTGCAGTCCGCAATATCAGAAGAGATGCCAACGATGCGTATAAGAAACTGGCAAAACAGGATGTGTCTGAGGATGAAATCAAAGAACTGGAAGATAAAATCCAGAAACTCACAGACAAATTTGTGAAGAATATTGACAAAGCAGTAGAAGAAAAATCAAAAGAGATTTTAACTGTATAAGCTGTATAAAACAGAGGGGGCACATACATATTACGTATTGTGCCCCTTTTATGCGTAGGAGGAAAAAATGGTAATACCGAATCATGTGGCAATTATTCTGGATGGAAACGGACGTTGGGCAAAAAAGAAAGGGATGCCAAGAACGTATGGGCATGTGAAAGGCTGTGAAAATCTGGAAAAAATCTGTTCTGTTGCAAAAGAACTGGGAGTAAAATATCTGACCGTATATGCATTTTCTACGGAGAACTGGAAACGATCCAAAGAAGAGGTGGATGCGCTGATGAAATTATTCCGTAATTATATGAAAAAGTGCATTAAAATTTCAAGGGATAATAAGATGCAGGTACGTGTCATTGGAGATCCGACAGCATTTGACCCTGATTTACAGGAAAAAATTAAAGAGTTAGAAGAATATTCCAGTCAGTACGATGAATTATATTTTCAGATTGCTTTAAACTATGGAAGCCGTGATGAGATTAAAAGAGCGGTACAGAAGATGGCAGAGGATGTAAAAGCAGAAAAGTTAAATCCGGAAGAAATTTCGGAACAGACGATTTCTGATTATCTTGACACGAAAGGACTTCCTGACCCGGATTTGTTAATCCGTACCAGTGGAGAAGAGCGTCTTTCAAACTTTTTAATGTGGCAGCTTGCCTATACAGAATTTTATTTTACCGATGTGGCATGGCCGGATTTTAATAAAGCAGAGCTTGAAAAGGCAATTGCAAAATACAATCAGAGAGACCGTCGTTTTGGTGGGGTAAAGGAGGAGCCGGCAAATGTTTAAGACGAGACTGATTAGCGGAATTATTCTGGTCATCATTGCACTTGCAACGATTATTCCGGGAGGTCCGGTGCTTTATGTGACTTTGCTTGCAATTTCTTTGATTGGCATGCAGGAATTATACCGTGCGATGAAAGTGCGTGAGAAAAATTTTAATTTTCTGGAACTTGCGGGTTATGCCGGTGCAGTTTGTTATTACCTTTCTTTATTAAAAGGTGAAGAACTCCCGCAGATGGCATTGATGTTTGCACTTGTGCTCTTAATGGCTGTGTATGTATTCACGTATCCAACCTATCATGCAGACCAGATTATGTCGGCAATGTTTGGAATTCTCTATGTGGCAGTTATGCTTTCTTACATCTATAAGACCCGATGCTTAGAAGGCGGTGGCTGGCTGGTTGGTCTGATCTTTTTAAGCTCCTGGGGAAGTGATACCTGTGCATACTGCGTGGGAATGTTGATTGGAAAACACAAGATGGCTCCTGTTTTAAGTCCGAAAAAATCAATAGAAGGCGGAGTTGGTGGAGTAATCGGCGCAGCCCTGCTTGGTGCAATTTATGCACTGGTTATCTCAAATTGGAATGGTACGTCCACTCATACGCCTCTTATGTATGCCTTAATCTGTGCAGTGGGCGCACTGATTTCCATGGTAGGAGATTTGGCTGCATCGGCGATTAAGAGAAATAAAGAAATTAAAGATTATGGAACATTAATTCCTGGACATGGAGGAATTTTAGATCGGTTTGACAGTGTAATCTTTACCGCACCGTTTATTTATTTTCTGTCCATGATACTTTTGTAGAAAGGATTGAACTTACATGAAGAAAATTGCGATATTAGGTTCGACAGGTTCAATAGGAACGCAGACGCTTGATGTCATCAGCAAAAAAGAAGATTTGGAAGTGGTCGGGATTTCTGCCGGAAGCAATATTGAGATGCTTGAAGCACAGATTCGTCGGTTTCATCCTCTTTTAGCAGCTGTTGGTGATGAAAAAAAAGCACAAGAATTAAAAATCAAAGTGGCAGATACAAACTGCAGGGTAGTCGGTGGAATGGATGGACTTTTGGAACTTGCTCAGATGGAAGAGTCTGATATTTTAGTGACTGCGATTGTGGGAATGATTGGAATCCGTCCGACAATTGCCGGAATTGAAGCCGGAAAAGACATTGCTCTGGCAAATAAAGAGACTTTGGTAACGGCAGGGCATTTGATTATACCGCTTGCAAAAAAATGTAAAGTGCGGATTCTTCCGGTGGACAGTGAACACAGTGCGATTTTTCAGGCATTAAACGGAGAAGAAAGCAGACGGATTCATAAATTATTAGTGACTGCTTCGGGCGGTCCGTTTCGTGGAAAAAAACGGAAAGAATTGGAAAATGTACAGGTAGAAGATGCCTTAAAGCATCCAAACTGGTCAATGGGACAGAAAATTACGATTGATTCAGCAACACTGGTCAATAAAGGGTTAGAAGTAATGGAAGCAAAATGGCTGTTTGGAGTTCCGGTTGAACAGATTCAGGTTGTCGTTCAGCCACAAAGCGTGATTCATTCAATGGTGGAATTTGAAGATGGTGCAGTTATGGCACAGCTTGGAACCGCAGATATGCGTCTGCCAATCCAGTATGCCTTATATGGCGGAGAACGTCGCTTTTTAGATGGAGAACGTCTGGATTTTGCAGCATTAAAATCAATTACATTTGAAGAACCTGATATGAAAACCTTCCGTGGGCTTCCACTTGCAATCAAAGCATCGAAAATTGGTGGTTCTATGCCGACGGTGTTTAATGCGGCAAATGAAAAAGCGGTTGGAATGTTTTTGAAAAAGCAGATTCGTTTTCTTGACATTTATTCAATTATTGAAGAAACCATGCAGACACATACTGTAATTGAGCGACCGGATGTAGAGACAATTACGGAATTAGAGCAGGATGTATATAGACAGATTGGAGGCAGATGGTAAGTTGTCGAAGCTATTAAATATACTCGTCGCGATTATTATCTTTTCTGTGATTGTAGTGTTCCACGAATTAGGACATTTTCTTCTGGCTAAGAAAAATGGAATTGAGGTAACTGAATTTTCTCTTGGAATGGGTCCACGTCTTTTATCGACGGTAAAAGGAAATACACGCTATTCTCTAAAACTATTTCCAATTGGCGGTTCCTGCATGATGGTAGGAGAAGACGGAGAAGAAGATGGACCAGGTTCTTTTGGGCATGCATCTGTCTGGGGACGAATCAGTGTAGTTGCAGCCGGACCAATATTTAATTTTATTCTTGCATTTGTGTTTGCATTGGTCATTACGAGTGTGATGGGATATGACCCGCCAAAGGTACTTTCGGTGGAAGAAAATTCTCCGGCCGAAGAGGCAGGATTACAAGTGGGAGATATCATTACGAGTTTTCAGGGGAAACCTATTTCCATCGGCAGGGATATCAGTTTGTATGAATCTCTTTATGGAATGCAGCAGGATCAGATTAAGATGACTGTAAAAAGAGACGGAAAAAAGATTGATTTAAATTTTAAAGCTGCAAGTGAAAAGAAATATATGTTAGGCTTTTCTTATGTTCCGGATGGAAAACCGGAAATTACGGAAGTCTTTGTCGATGGAGCGATGATGAAAGTCGGAGTGCTTGCAGGAGATGTGATTACCGCAGTAGATGGAACGAAAGTTTCGACAGGAGAAGAACTTCAGACGTATCTGGGAGAGCACCCGCTTGGAGAGAATGCTGTGACGATTACGGTTTCGAGAGATGGAAAAGAGAAAGAATTTACGGTTCAACCAACGGTACGGACACAGGTCAGCACGGGATTTGTCTATAATCTGTATCGGGAAAAGACAAATTTCTTTGGTGTGTTAAAATACAGTGCAGTGGAAGTCCGATATTGGATTTCAAGTACGATTGACAGTTTGGGACTACTAATCAAGGGGACGTTTCGTGTCAACGACCTGTCAGGTCCGGTCGGAATTGTAGATGCAATCGGAAGTTCCGTAGAAGAGGCAAAATCAGAGGGAACCGTTGTGATGTGGATGCAGATGTTCTACTGGGCAATTCTGTTATCTGCAAACTTAGGTGTCATGAATCTTCTTCCGCTTCCGGCACTTGATGGTGGACGACTGGTATTTTTACTGATTGAGGCGGTAACGAAAAAGAAAGTCAATCCGAATATCGAGGGAATGATTCATTTTGCCGGATTTGTACTTTTAATGGCTTTGATGGTTTTTGTATTTATGAATGATATAAAACGTTTATAAGGGAAAGAAAAATGGTTTGAGGTTTTGACCTTGAACCATTTTTTCACGTTTTGGGAAAGAGAGGCATATCTTAAAGCGATGAGCCCTTTGAGGTGTTTTATGCGAAGAAACGGACTAAGAGCAATGCAAAATGACCAGATTGATAAAGGCGGTCTTAAGGTTTCAGTTGTCTCGTCGAACAGAAATCGTCCAATTGCAAATGCGAGGATTGAAATCACTTATACAGGAGAACCGGAGAGGATTGTAGAGCGTCTGATAACAGATGAAAATGGTCAGATTCCTGAAATTGAATTGTCAGCACCGCCGATTGAGTATAGTATGACGCCGTCTGAGTATCAGCCGTATTCCGAGTATGATTTTCGGATTACGGCTGATGAGTTTGAACCAATTACAATTTCAGGTGCAGAAATTCTGCCTGAGATTACTGCACTTCAAACGATAAAACTCAATGAGAGAAGTATAAGAGAACCATTTGAGGTTATTACAATTCCAGACCATACCCTGTATGGAAATTATCCACCGAAGATTCCGGAAGATGAGATTAAACCGGTGGATGAAAGTGGAGAAATTGTTTTAAGCAGGGTCGTAATACCGGAATTTATTGTGGTACATGATGGTTCACCGGAAGACTCTACGGCAAATGATTACTATGTGCGATATCGGGATTATATTAAAAATGTAGCTTCGAGTGAAATTTATGCGACCTGGCCGAGAGAAACGATTAAGGCAAATGTACTGGCAATTATGTCATTTACTTTAAATCGGGTGTATACAGAATGGTATCGAAACAGGGGATATGATTTTACGATTACTTCCTCTACAGCGTTTGATCATAAATGGATTTTTGGAAGAAATATTTTTGATACGATTTCAGAAGTGGTAGATGAAATCTTTTCGTCTTACCTGTCACGGCCGGGAGTACGTCAGCCGATTCTGACTCAGTACTGTGATGGGGAACGGGTTTCGTGTCCTGGCTGGATGACCCAGTGGGGCAGTAAATATCTTGGGGATGGAGGGTATTCGGCCATTCAGATTCTTAGAAATTTCTATGGAAGTAATCTGTACATTAATACAGCAGAGGAAATCTCAGGGATTCCGCTTTCCTGGCCGGGATATGATTTGGATATCGGGGCTTCCGGAGATAAGGTGTCACAGATTCAGGAACAGTTAAATGCAATCCGTGAGGGGTATCCGGCACTGCCGAAGGTTCGGGTAGATGGAATTTATGGAGAAGGAACACAAAGAGCTGTTCGGGAATTTCAGAGAATCTTTGGGCTTCCGGTGACAGGAATCATTGACTATCCAACCTGGTATCGGATTCAGGATATTTATGTTGGAGTGACAAGGATTGCAGAATTAGTATAATTGATTGAATTGTTTGAATTGCCAATATATAAAAAGAAATTATTTAAAAATTCCATTAAAAGATAAAAATATTTCAAAAAGAAAGATAAATTATTCACAAATACAGTATGGATAAGCCATAAAATATGTTGCATAATGAAGGGGAGAAAGGATACGGTAAATGGATTGGAAAAAGGAGAGGATAAATTTATGAAAGAACAGGATAAAAGATTACAGGATTTAGGGGTACAGATTTCAATTTATCGGAAACAGAAAAAGATGACACAGGCACAGTTAGCAGTAGAGATTGGTATTAGCCGGACACATATGAGTAACATTGAGGCATTGAATATGCCAACTCAGATTTCGGTGGATACATTATTTAAGATTGCGGATGTACTGGGAATTAAAGTTTCTAATTTGTTTGAAGAGATTTAAATAAATAATGGGGTATGATATAGTCAGTAAAGTGGGCATTCGCAATCCGCTTATCTGCATTTGGAAAAATTCTATATGAATCAGAGCAGAACAGGAATGTCTACTTTACAAACTGATGAAAAAGCGATAGAATAAGACCAGATGAAAATAAAAAAGAACAGGGAAAAAGGCTGTCAGGCTAAAAGAACTCTTTTGGCAGGACAGCTTCTTTTTTTCAGGCAGATGGAGGATGCATGTATGGCAAAGTATATGATGGCGCTGGATGCTGGAACAACCAGCAACCGCTGTATTCTTTTTAATGAAAAGGGGGAAAAAGTCAGTCTGGCACAGAAAGAATTTACCCAGTATTTTCCAAAACCAGGCTGGGTGGAACATGATGCAAATGAAATCTGGTCAAGCCAGCTTGGAGTTGCGGTAGAAGCAATGCAGAAAATCGGGGCGACGGCTTCAGATATTGCGGGAATTGGAATTACCAATCAAAGAGAGACAGCGATTGTATGGGATAAAAAGAGTGGAGAACCGGTTTATCATGCAATTGTATGGCAGTGCAGACGAACTTCTCAGTATTGTGATTCCTTAAAAAAGAAAGGACTCACAGAAACATTTCGCCAAAAAACCGGTTTGATTGTGGATGCGTATTTTTCAGGAACGAAAATTAAATGGATTCTGGACCATGTAGAGGGAGCAAGAGAGAAAGCAGAAAAGGGAGAACTGCTTTTTGGAACAGTGGAGACCTGGCTGATTTGGAAACTGACAAAGGGGGCAGTGCATGTTACGGATTATTCCAATGCTTCAAGAACCCTGCTTTATAATATCAATGAATTAAAATGGGATGAGGAGATTTTAGAAGAACTCCAGATTCCGTGCAGTATGCTTCCGGAAGTAAAGCCATCAAGCTATATTTACGGAAAGACAGATGCAAGTTTTCTTGGGGGAGAAATTCCAATCGCCGGGGCAGCAGGTGACCAGCAGTCGGCACTGTTTGGACAGACTTGTTTTAATAAAGGAGAAGCAAAAAACACTTATGGAACAGGCTGTTTTTTATTGATGAATACCGGAGAAAAACCAGTCTTTTCTAAAAATGGACTGGTTACAACCATTGCCTGGGGACTGGATGGAAAAGTAAATTATGCGCTTGAGGGTTCGGTGTTTGTCGCAGGAGCAGCAATTCAGTGGCTTCGGGATGAATTAAAGATTATTGACAGTTCAGAAGATTCGGAATACATGGCAAAAAAAGTGGAAGATACCAACGGCTGTTATGTTGTTCCGGCATTTACTGGTCTGGGTGCGCCATACTGGGACCAGTATGCGAGAGGTACGATTGTGGGGCTGACAAGGGGCGTAAATAAATATCATATTATTCGTGCTACATTGGAATCCATCGCTTATCAGGTGTGCGATGTCGTAAAAGCAATGGAAGCAGATTCAGGAATTTCGCTTTCTTCTTTAAAAGTAGATGGTGGAGCGAGCGCCAATGATTTTTTGATGCAGACACAGGCAGATATCGTTCAGGTTCCGGTAAAACGTCCAAGCTGTGTTGAGACAACTGCAATGGGAGCTGCCTATCTTGCAGGACTTGCAGTCGGATACTGGAAAAACAGAGAAGAGATTATTAAAAACTGGGAAGTGGAACAAAGTTTTGAACCGGTTTTAGAAAAAGAAGAGCGGGATAAGAAGATGAAAGGCTGGGAGCGTGCAGTGACCTGTTCTTACGGTTGGGCAAAAGAGGATGATGAAAATGAGTGAAGAAAATCTGGAAGTACCGTTTGAATTTGGCGAATGTCATGCCCATATTTTTATGGATGGGAAAAATTATAAAAAGGCAGTGGAACGTCATAAAAACGGAGTAGATGAATCGGTAATCCGCAGTCATTTTGTATGTTATCAAACACAGGGAATTCATTTTGTGAGAGACGGAGGTGACGCTCTTGGCGTTTCAAGACGAGCAAAAGAGCTGGCACCGGAATACGGAATTGATTATCGGACACCGATTTTTGCGATTCATAAAAATGGTCATTATGGGAAAATTGTCGGAAAAGGATTTGATACCTTAAAAGAATATACGGCTTTGGTTAAGGAAGTAAAAACACAGGGCGGAGATTTTATTAAAATTATGACAACCGGAATTATGGATTTTGACACCGATGGCGGAATTACCGGAGAAGCTTTAAGAGCACAGGAAGTCAAAGAGATGGTTCATATTGCTCACGAAGAGGGATTTGCAGTGATGTGCCATACAAACGGTACAAAAGCAGTGGAGGCACTCATAGAAGCCGGAGCAGACAGTGTGGAACATGGAAATTATATGGAGGAGCAGACAATAAAGAGTCTGGCTGATTCCGATCTGGTCTGGGTACCGACAGTTACGGTTGTTCCAAATATGTTTGGATGCGGGCGATTTTCGGATAAGCTTCTGCATAAAATTTATGAAAAAGAAAAAACGAATATCAAAAAAGGACTTCAGTATGGAGTAAAGATGGCACTTGGCAGTGATGCCGGCGCATATCTGGTGTTCCATGGTCAGGGAATTTTAGATGAATATGCAAGATTTCTGGAATGCAGAAAAGAAATTCAAGAAGAGAGTCAGGAAAATGAACAAGAATTCCTGTCGGTTTATGAGTTAAAAGCAAGGCTGAAAGCTGGAGAAGCAGAAATTAGAAAAAAATTCAAAAAAATCGAAAAAAGTTATTGACGAAATAAAACTTTGGTGATATACTTCTGTTTGTCGCTTGATGAGGGCGGCAAATGAGAAGCGGGAGTGCTGGAATTGGCAGACAGGCTAGACTAAGGATCTAGTGGTCGAAAGGTCGTGTGGGTTCAAGTCCCATCTCCCGCATAACAGAAACGGAAAAGCTATTAGAGATAAAAGCTTTTCCGTTTTTTCGTATAATCAGGAAAACAGTTTTTCGATAAAAGAAGAAAGTGAGAATTAAGAAAAAAATATCGAAAAACAAAAGGATTTTACAGATTTGCCTGTAATAATTAATATGAGACAACTTTTTTTCCACAGAGAGGGTGATAGATCGTGACAATACGAGAAGAAGCGCAACTGGAAGAGGAAAGAATTTTAAGTCCTTATGCAGCAAAAAGTGCAAAAAGCAGAGGACGGGAAACTTATGAGGAAGAATGTGATATCCGGACCATGTATCAACGTGACAGGGACCGGATAATTCATTCTAAAGCATTTCGCAGACTGAAAGATAAAACTCAGGTGTTTTTAGCACCGCAAGGGGATCATTACCGGAATCGGCTGACACATACAATTGAAGTATCTCAGATTGCAAGAACCATTGCAAAAGCACTTCGTTTAAATGAAGATTTAGTGGAAGCCATTGCACTCGGACATGATTTGGGGCATACTCCATTTGGTCATGCGGGAGAGCGAGCCTTAGACCAGGTGTGTCCCCTTGGATTTGCGCATTATAAACAAAGTGTGCGGATTGCAGAGCGTCTGGAACGAGGTGGGAAGGGATTAAATCTTACCTTTGAAGTCAAAGATGGAATGATGAATCACAGGACAAGCGGAACACCGCATACGTTAGAAGGACAGGTCGTTCGGATTAGTGATAAGATTTCCTATATTCATCATGATATGGATGATGCCAAGCGTGCCGGAGTTATCACCGAAGAGGCAGTACCAAAGTATTTGAGGGAACTTCTTGGAGAGACGACAAAGGAACGGCTCAATACGTTGATTCATGATATTGTAAAAAACAGCAAAGGCAGGGATGAGGTCCTGCTGTCACCGGAAATTGAAGCAGGAATGAAAGCACTTCGAGAGTTTATGTTTGAAGAGGTTTATCTAAGTCCTGTGGCAAAAGAAGAAGAGGAGAAAGCAGAGCAGTTAGTGGAGACTCTGTATAAATATTATGTAAGAAATCCTGAAAAAATGTCGGCAGAGTATCGAAAGCTTCTGAAAGAAGGAGAAGTGCAGGAGCGGGTAGCCTGCGATTATATTTCAGGAATGACAGACCAGTATTCGATGGAAAAATTCAGGGAAATTTTTATTCCCAAAGGATGGAGCGTTTATTAATTATGTATTATTCGGATGATGTGATTGAAGAAGTCCGTATGAAAAATGATATTGTGGATGTGATCTCAGGGTATGTCAGGCTTCAGAGAAAAGGAAGTTCCTATTTTGGATTATGTCCGTTTCATAATGAAAAATCCCCTTCCTTTTCGGTCAGCCCATCCAAACAGATGTATTACTGCTTTGGATGCGGAGCCGGAGGAAATGTGTTTAATTTCATTATGGAATATGAAAATTTTACCTTTATTGAGGCAGTAAAATATCTTGCAGACAGAGCTGGAGTCAAGCTTCCGGAACAGGAGTATTCAAAAGAAGCAAGGGCAGCGGCAGATTTAAAGACCATTCTGCTTGAGATAAACAAAAAAGCAGCCGCTTATTATTACTATCAGCTGAGACAGGAAACAGGGAAAAAAGCACTGGAATATCTGCAGAAACGAGAATTATCAGAAGAAACGATAAAAGCATTTGGGCTTGGATATACCGGTAATTATTCAGATGGTCTGTATCGGTATTTAAAATCAAAGGGGTATTCTGACCAGATTTTAAAAGAAGCAGGGCTTTTCTTCTTTGACGAAAGACAGGGAATGAAGGATAAATTCTGGAATCGTGTGATGTTTCCGATTATGGATGTCAATAACCGTGTGATAGGTTTTGGTGGGCGTGTGATGGGAGATGCACAGCCGAAATACATGAATTCACCGGAAACAAAAATTTTCGATAAGAGTCGTAATTTATATGGACTGAATATTGCAAGGCGAACCAGAAAAAATTATTTAATTATCTGTGAAGGCTACATGGATGTGATTTCCATGCATCAGGCGGGATTTACCAATGCAGTTGCATCACTCGGTACAGCCTTAACTTCGGGGCATGCCAGTCTGATGAGAAGATATACAAAAGAAGTATTATTAACTTATGACAGTGATGAAGCCGGTCAGAAAGCTGCACTTAGAGGGATTCCGATTTTAAGAGGAGCGGGACTTCGACCGAAAGTCGTGAATCTGGCACCTTATAAAGACCCTGATGAATTTATCAAGGCAGAGGGTATGGAAGCGTTTGAAAAACGACTTGAAAATGCAATGAATTATTTTCTGTTTGAGGTACAGGTCTTGGAAAAAGAGTATGATTTTAATGACCCGGAAAGCAAAACCGAGTTTTATCGCGCAATTGCAGAAAAGTTATTAGAATTTTCAGAGGAACTTGAAAGAAATAACTACATTGAAAGCATTTCAAAAAAATATCAGATTCTGCCGGAAGATTTACGGAGAATGGTAAACAATATGGCACTTTCGGGTCGGAGAGTGACACAGCCAAAAGCCGAAAATCTGACAGACAGAAAAAAAGCAAGAAAAAAAGAAAGTGGAAAAGAAGCTTCCCAAAAACTGATGTTGACCTGGCTGACTTCTTATCCAAAAATGTTTGAGACAATAAGTGGCTATATTACGCCGGATGATTTTACAACACCGTTGTATCAGGAAGTTGCAAAGCTGCTGTTTGCACAGTATGAAGAAGAACACGCAGTCAATCCGGCAAAGCTTTTAAACCGCTTTACGGACAGTGAAGAACAAAAGGAAGTGACATCCTTATTTCACGCAACTTTGCATTTGGAGGGAGATGAAGAACGCAAACAGGCGATTCGTGAAACCGTATGCAGATTGAAACGGGACAGCATAGCCTATCAGACGTCAAATCTGGCACCGACAGATATGATTGGACTGCAAAAACTTTTAGAAGCCAGAAAACGTCTGGAAGAAATAGAAAGTGGAAAAATCACACTGCATATTTCTTTTGATTGAGGTAAAGATATAAATAAGTTATGAGAGGATGGAACGATTATGGAAATGAATATGGCAAAATTTAGCGAGAAACTGCACGAACTTGTAGAGATGGGCAAAAAGAAGAAAAATGTGCTGGAATACAAAGAAATTAATGAAGTGTTAAAAGATATGGAATTAGATTCCGATGCAATGGATAAACTCTACGAATATCTTGAAGCTTATGGAATTGATGTGCTGCGTATTCCGGAAGGAGATTCCGATGATACATTTCTTTTGAGCGATGATGATGAAGTAAATTTAAGTGAAGAAGACGAAGTGGATATGGAAAATATCGACTTGTCTGTTCCGGAAGGTGTCAGCATTGAAGACCCTGTTCGTATGTATTTAAAAGAAATCGGTAAAGTTCCGCTTTTAAGTGCAGAAGAGGAAATTGAATTGGCAAAAAGAATGGAAGAGGGAGATGAAGCTGCAAAGAAACGTCTTGCAGAGGCAAACTTAAGACTGGTAGTCAGCATTGCAAAACGTTATGTAGGACGAGGCATGCTGTTTCTTGATTTGATTCAGGAAGGAAACTTAGGTCTGATTAAAGCGGTTGAAAAGTTTGATTATCGTAAGGGCTATAAATTCTCTACTTATGCAACCTGGTGGATTCGTCAGGCAATTACAAGAGCAATTGCAGACCAGGCACGTACCATCCGTATTCCGGTTCATATGGTTGAAACCATCAATAAGCTGATTCGTGTTTCACGTCAGCTTCTTCAGGAACTGGGAAGAGAACCACAGCCAGAAGAAATTGCAGAAAGAATGGATATGTCCGTTGACCGTGTCCGTGAAATTTTAAAAATTTCTCAGGAGCCGGTATCTCTTGAAACACCAATCGGTGAGGAGGAAGACAGTCACCTTGGAGATTTTATTCAGGATGATAATGTTCCGGTACCGGCCGATGCTGCTGCGTTTACACTGTTAAAAGAGCAGTTAGTAGAGGTTTTAAGCACATTGACAGATAGAGAACAGAAAGTTCTGCGCCTGCGTTTTGGTCTGGATGATGGAAGAGCAAGAACTCTTGAAGAAGTTGGAAAAGAGTTCAGCGTAACCAGAGAGCGTATCCGTCAGATTGAAGCAAAAGCACTTAGAAAACTGCGCCATCCAAGCAGAAGCCGTAAGTTAAAAGATTATCTGGATTAAGAACGGGTAGTAAGAAAGAGAGCGTAAAGATGCAGATTTCAAAAAGATTAGAAGCAGTTGCTTCTTTTGTAGAACAGGGCAGTGTGATTGCTGACGTAGGCTGTGACCATGGATATATTCCGATTTATCTGTATCAGAAAGGCATGATACCCAAAGCCATTGCCATGGATGTGAATAAAGGACCGCTTGAGCGGGCCGAGATTCATATTCGTGAATACGGGCTGGGGGAATACATAACGACCCGTCTTTCCGATGGCGTCCGTGCATTAAAACCGAATGAAGCAGATGCCGTAGTCATTGCCGGAATGGGTGGGGCATTAATGGAAAAAATCATAGAAGAGGGAGAGGAGACATTAAAAAGTGTCTCCTATCTCATTTTGCAGCCACAGTCTGAACTGGCACATTTCCGCTGGTTTCTTCACCAAAAAGGATATTGTATCGAGCAGGAAAAAATGGTCTTGGAAGATGGCAAATATTATCCAATGATGAAGGCGAGAAAAGGCAGAGAGTCTTATGCGCGGGAGATAGATTACCGTTTTGGAAAGGGACTCTTAGAAGAAAAAAATCAAGTGCTCTATCAGTTTTTATTGAAAGAACAAAAGTCTTTGGAAACGGTAAAAGCACGCTTAGAGTCAGCAAATACAAAGACCGCAAAGGCACGCCAAAAAGAAATCGAAATAGATTTAAATTATGCAAAAGAGGCATTAAAAGAATATGAAGTGTAAAGAGATAATCGAGTCATTGGAACAAAAATATGCACCGGATTTTGCTGAAAGCTGGGATAATGTAGGGCTTTTAGTCGGAGACAAAGAGAAAGAAGTGCATAAAATTTTTCTTGCGTTAGATGTGACAGATGAATCATTAGAGATGGCTATAAAAGAACAGGCAGATATGATAATTACGCATCATCCGCTGATTTTTTCGGCGATGAAAAAAGTAACAACAGATAATTTTATCGGCAGAAGAATCATAAAAATGATTCAGCATGACATAAGTTATTATGCGATGCATACAAATTTTGATATCCTCGGAATGGCAGACTTATCAGCGGATTTTCTGAACTTAAAAGACAGGGAAATCCTTGAAGTGACCTATAGTGATGCAAATAGGACAGAAGGTCTTGGCAGAGTGGGAAATCTGGCACAGAAAATGAGTCTGAAAGAGTGTGCAGATTTTGTAAAAACACAGTTAAAATTGCCGTCTGTGACAGTTTATGGAGATTTGGAAAAAGAAGTGCAGAAAGTGGCAGTTTGTACCGGTTCAGGAAAGAGCCTGATAAAAGAAGTGCTGAAACATCAGGCAGATGTCTATGTAACCGGAGATGCGGATTATCATTTTGCAATTGATGCAGTAGCGCAGGATGTATGTATTATTGATGCCGGACATTATGGTACAGAGTATATTTTTATGGACTATATGGAAAAAGAGCTTCAAGCACTTGAAGGAGAACTGGAAATAAAGAAAATGCAGGTGATTCATCCTTTTAAGGTGCTGTAGTTATAGTTAGAAAAAGCGTTCCGGTAGGACTTAACAGGAGGCGGACATTATGGAAAAAAAGACCGTTACAGTAAAGATTCTTGGAAAGACAAGAGAGTATCCGATGGGGATTACTTATGCAGAGATTGTAAAAGAGTATGAAGGTGCGACAAAATATCCGATTGTGCTTGTGATGAAAGATGGAAAGTTACGGGAACTGCATAAGAGGCTCAAACAGGATGGAACGCTGGAATTTATCACAACAGCAGATGAGATTGGTCATAAGACCTATAAGCGCAGTGCAATTTTACTGTTATTAAAGGCACTGTATAATGTAGCAGGGCATGATAAGATTAAAAAAGCAGTCATCCATTATGCAGTCAGTTCGGGATATTATGTGACTGTGGATGGCGATGTTGCAATTACTGAAGACTTTCTTTTGAAAGTAAAAGAGTATATGCTGGAACTGGTAGAAAAGAAAATTCCGGTAATGAAACGCAGTGTTGGAACCGACGAGGCGATTTCCCTGTTTCATAAACATAAAATGTATGATAAAGAAAATCTGTTCCGTTACCGCAGGGTTTCAAGAGTAAATATTTACAGCATTGAGGAATTTGAAGATTATTTCTATGGATTTATGGTTCATCATACCGGTTATATCAAATATTTTGATTTATATCCTTATGATGATGGATTTGTGCTTCAGCTTCCGGAAAGAAAAGACCCTGAAATCGTACCAGCGTTTGAACCTCACCAGAAGATTTTCCAGGTGCAGAAAGAAGCAAATATCTGGGGCAAAATGATGCGCACAGAGACCGTTGGTGATTTAAATAATCAGATTACTCATCAGGGGGCAAATGAATTGATTCTGATTGCAGAAGCCTTGCAGGAAGGAAAAATTGCGAAAATAGCAGACCAGATTGTAGAGGCAGGTCATAAAAAATTTATTATGATAGCTGGGCCATCCTCTTCCGGAAAAACAACTTTTTCGCATCGTTTGTCAATTCAGTTATCAGCACATGGACTAAAACCCCATCCGATTGCCGTAGATAATTATTTTGTTAATCGGGAACATACCCCGCTTGATGAAGAGGGAAATTATAATTTTGAATGTTTAGAGGCAATTGATGTCAAACAGTTTAATAATGATATGAATGCGCTGCTTCGTGGAGAAGAAGTAGAAATTCCAACTTATAATTTTAAAACCGGAAAACGGGAATACAAGGGAAATTTCCTGAAATTAGAAGAGTCGGATATTCTGGTCATCGAAGGAATCCACTGCTTAAACGATAAGTTAAGTGAGACACTTCCAAAAGAAAATAAATTTAAAATCTATGTCAGTGCGCTGACCCAGTTAAATGTAGATGAACACAACCGGATTCCGACAACCGACGGTCGTTTAATCCGCAGAATAGTAAGAGATGCACGAACCAGAGGGACTTCCGCAAAAGATACCATTGCCATGTGGAACTCGGTACGAAGAGGAGAAGAGGCAAATATCTTTCCATATCAGGAAAGTGCCGATGTGATGTTTAACTCTGCTTTGATTTATGAACTTGCAGTGTTAAAGATTTATGCGGAACCGCTTTTATTTGGAATTTCACCGGAAGAGCCAGAGTATCATGAAGCAAAACGTCTGCTGAAATTCTTTGATTATTTTGTGGGAATGCCGGGTGAGGCAGTTCCGACGAACTCTCTGCTTCGGGAATTTATTGGTGGAGGATGCTTTGACGTCTAAAAAATACCTGAAAAAAGAGTTTACAAAATAAAAACAGTGTGTTAAAATGGCGTTTGTGTCCAGTAAGATGAATAATCGCGGCTGGCAGGACCGAAAGGGGTCAGGTGAGGAAAGTCCGGGCTTCATAGGGCAGGATGCCGGATAACATCCGGTGGAGGCGACTCTAAGGACAGTGCAACAGAAATATACCGCCGGCTTATGCCGGTAAGGGTGGAAGGGCAGTGTAAGAGACTACCGCCTTTCTGGTAACAGAGAGGGCATATGTAAACCCCATCCGAAGCAAGACCGAATAAAAAGCAATGTGGCTGCCCGTCACGCTTTTAGGTTGGTCGCTTGAGTCTGTTGGCAACAGCAGAACTAGATAGATGATTATTCACGACATAACCCGGCTTACAGTTTTGCTGGATACAAAAAAGAAAGCATGAGATTACAGCTCGTAACCTTATGCTTTCTTTTTTGTTTTTATCTTAATTTTTGACTTGTTTTTTACTGCTGTCCAAGCAGATAGTCGATAAACTGCTGAGCAGTTCTTCCGGATAAACCACCATGCTGTAATTCCCAGGCATTCGCTTTTAAGAGCAGTTCGTTTTCGTCCATTTCGATATTGTTTTTCTTTGCAAGGGCAAGGACGATATTCTGGAATTCTTTCTTTTCCGGAGAACCAAAATAGATAGTGACACCAAAACGGGAAACCAGAGAAAGTTTTTCCTGTACGGTATCATTGGTATGCAGTTCTTCATCACGGTCACTCTTATCTTTAAAGGTTTCACGAATCAGATGACGGCGGTTTGAAGTTGCATAAATTAAAATGTTATTTGGTTTCTTTTCAAGACCGCCTTCGATAACGGCTTTTAAATATTTGTATTCGATTTCAAATTCTTCAAAGGATAAGTCATCCATGTAGATAATAAATTTGTAATTACGGTTTTTAATCTGTGCAATGACATCGTTTAAGTCTTTAAACTGATGTTTATAAACTTCGATGATACGCAGGCCCTGGTCGTAATACTGATTTAAGATAGCTTTGATACTGGAGGATTTACCGGTTCCGGCATCCCCAAAGAGCAGACAGTTATTTGCACGTTTTCCGTTAATAAAAGCTTCTGTATTGTCAATCAGTTTTTTCTTTGGGATTTCATATCCAACCAGGTCATCTAACTGGACATGTGCAATTCTGGTGATTGGGACAATGCGTACTTTATCATCACTGGTTCTGTGTTCAAGGCGGAAGGCTTTATGAAGTCCGAGTTTTCCGACACCGAAATCTTTATAGAACTGAACCATGTCGTCCATAAATTCTTCTGTAGAAACAGATTCACTTAAACGGTCACTTAAGGTGCAGATTCGGTCACGGATTCGTTTGTTAAACATTTTACTGTTTCCGTCGATGTTTTTGTAATGACAAAGAAGCGCAGCACAGCCGGTAGAGAAAACAGAGTCGAGTACTTCTAAATCAAAGTCATAGAGTTGTTTAAAAATTTCAAAATCATGTTTTGCCAGTTCATTGATGGTTCCATCCACCGTACCACGAATTTCGCTTGCAGTACTAAAAGCATTTTCATGATTGACAAGTAAAAATGTAAGATAATCATGCCACAGATTATCAGAAAAACCGTAGGCACCTGCCATTTCAACAAGCTGATTCATGCAGTTGTAATAAAGCGTGCGTTTTTCTTCTAAAAGAGCGGCATCGGACAGCTCTTTTGATTCATAAGCGTGGATAATAGAAACCATTTGGTCTAAGAGTTCTCCATGCTCAAAATTACGATATAAAATACATTCGTTTAAATTTATCATTTTGTGTTTCCTTCTTTCTAAATAACTAATAACGCTTTGCAAATCTTCTAAGTAATAACATTGTGCTGTGAGCGTCAAAAGTAAATTTTGTCACTTACTGATATTAGTAGTTCCCATGAACACGTAAGTTCTGAACTTCGCTTCTTAATCCTCTTAATGCATTTTTAACGGCGCTGTCACTTAAATTTCCCTCAAAATCAACAAAGAAGCGGTACTCCCAGTTGCGTTTCAGAATTGGACGGGATTCAATCTTTGTCATATTTAAGCCATTGTAGATAAAGTGAGACAGGCTGTTATAAAGGCTTCCGCTTTCATGAGGAAGTTCATAGCTGACACTGATTTTATGAGCATCTTTTGCGTAAACTTTTTTCTTTGCAACAATAATAAAACGGGTAGAATTATCAGAGTTTGTAAAAATGTTTTCACTTAAGATATTCAGTCCAAAATACTCGGCAGCATAACTGCTTGAGATGGCTGCCTGTGACAAATCATGTTCTTCAGATACTTTTTTAGCCGCCGCAGCGGTATTGCTCCATTCCTTCTGATGCCATTCTTTGTGGGCATCTAAAAATTCACGGCACTGCATCAATGCCTGTGGATGGGAATAAACAGTGCGGATGTCCGAAAGAGTCGCACCGGGAAGTGCAGTTAAAACATGCTGACAGCGGATAATCTGTTCCCCTACGATTACATGGTCATATTTGGTCAGTAAATCATAATTATCCTGCACAATTCCGGCAGTTGAATTTTCAATTGGGAGAACTGCATAATCTGCGCGGCCGAATTTGATTTCTTCCATTGCGTCTTTCCAGGTGGCAACGTGATAGTTTTTTACATCCTCACCAAAGAAGGTTTTCATTGCTCCATAGCTGTACGCACCTTCTACTCCCTGGTAGACAACGGTTACATTTTCTTTGTTAATAAAATCAATTTTTGTAAAATCGCTTGGTTCTTCGATTCCGTTTTCCTGTAAAAGCTGATACTGACGTTTTCGGCTGATGGACATAATCTGCTGGAATAGTTCTTCCACTCCACAGCGGTTAAAATCGCTTCCTGCTTTAGCGCCGAGAGTCTTTAATTTATCCTGTTCACGGCTTTTATCGAAAACAGGCTTTCCTGTTTCAATTTTAAATTGCGCCACGTTTTCACAAATCTTCATTCGTTTTTCAAAAAGACGGACTATTTCGCTGTCAATCACGTCAATTTCATCACGCATTTTTCCTAAATCTAACATGGTACTTGAATCCTCTCTATTTAGTTTTGTAGTTTCGCTTTTCGTATGTTAAAAAATCTGTCTTTTAAAGATGTATCGCTTTTTATCATACACCGACACTTTAAACCACGCAAGTTTTTTATTTACAGAATAGAGAAAAAAGGAAAGGGAAACCTATTATAAAATGGATAGAAACGAAAAAAGAAGGGAGAAGAAGAGATAAGAATGGATAAAAGACAACCATTTATTGTGTGTGGGATAACAGGCTGGTGTCTGGAACTGATTTTTACCGGAATATTAAGTGCGGTACGAAAAGATTTCAGTTTAAAAGGAACTTCTTCTTTATGGATGTTTCCAATTTATGGAATGGCTGCCTGTATCGGACCGGTATCGAAAAAAATTCGGCATGTCCCGATTTTTTTGAGGGGATGTTTTTATATGACTGGAATTTTCGGTGTGGAACTGGCAAGTGGAAGTGTACTCAAGTATTTCAAAATCTGTCCCTGGGATTACAGCAGTTCACAAATTCAATATAAAGGTTTAATTCGGGCAGATTATGCTCCTTTATGGTTTTTAACCGGCCTGCTTTTTGAAAAAATACTGTCAGATAATTCTTGATATTACCAATGTTCTGGTATATTATAATAGAGAATAAAAATGGAAGATTAGTATAGTACACAGGAGGTAATGTATGAGACATTTAATGAGTCCTTTGGATTTTGACCTGGATGAATTAGACAAGGTCTTAGATTTGGCAAATGACATTGAGAAAAATCCGGCAAAGTATGCACATGCGTGTGATGGAAAGATAATGGCAACCTTATTTTATGAACCGAGTACACGTACAAGATTAAGTTTTGAATCCGCAATGCTTCGCCTGGGTGGAAAGGTATTAGGATTTTCCAGTGCAGATTCCAGTTCAGCGTCAAAAGGAGAGAGTGTAGCAGATACAATTCGTGTGGTTTCCTGTTATGCTGACATCTGTGCGATGCGTCATCCAAAAGAAGGTGCCCCGCTTGTTGCATCCATGGCATCCCAGATTCCGGTTATCAATGCCGGAGATGGTGGACATCAGCATCCAACCCAGACACTGACAGACCTGCTTACCATTCGTTCCATGAAAGGTCGTTTGGATAATATTACTATTGGATTATGTGGTGACCTGAAATTTGGTCGTACGGTTCATTCTTTAATTGAAGCGCTGGTGCGCTATGAGGGAGTTAAATTTGTTTTGATTTCTCCAGAAGAATTAAAAGTGCCGGATTACATTCGTGACGATGTGTTAAAGGCAAGTGGTCATGAATTTGAAGAAGTAGAACGTCTCGAAGAAGCCCTCCCGAAATTAGATTTACTGTACATGACCCGTGTACAGAAAGAACGTTTCTTCAATGAAGAAGATTATGTGCGAATGAAAGATTTTTATGTACTTGATAAGACAAAAATGAAACTGGCGAGTCCGGATATGCTTGTTCTTCATCCTCTTCCAAGAGTCAATGAAATTGCAACTGAAGTAGATAAAGACCCAAGAGCTGCGTATTTTAAACAGGCGCAGTACGGTGTGTATGTCAGAATGGCATTGATTCTTACATTATTGGAGGTAGAAGTATGTTAAATGTTGGGCGCTTAAATGAAGGTGTGGTATTAGACCATATTAAAGCAGGAAAGAGCATGATGATTTATCATGATTTAAAATTAGATAAAATGGATTGCTGTGTTGCAATTATCAAGAATGCAAGAAGTGAAAAAATGGGACGCAAAGACATTATTAAAATCGAGTGCCCGATCGACAGCATTGACCTTGATATTCTTGGATTTATTGACCATACGATTACTGTCAATATTGTAAAAGACGGAAGCATTGTAGAGAAAAAAGAGTTAACGCTTCCAAAAGAAATTCGAAATGTAATTAAATGTAAAAATCCACGGTGTATCACTTCTGTTGAGCAGGAATTAGATCATGTCTTTATTCTTGCAGACCCTGAAAAAGAAGTTTATCGTTGTCAGTACTGCGAAGAAAAATACCGTCGTAAATAGGAGATAAGACAAGAGGTCATAAAAAGACAGTCCTGATTTTTTTGAAATTAGGACTGCCTTTTTTAGTTATAGAGTAATAAAAGAGAGAACAAAGTATGGCAGAGAGAAAAACCTATAAAGAGATTGTACGGAAATTTTTAGAAAATGATGAAGTAGTGATAGAAACCCGTTTGGATGGAGAAAGGGCGGGAGAAAAGAAGATCCTGACATCAGAAGAGGCAAAGAAAGCTCCAAAAGATGGATGGCATCGGGAGACTCTGTTTGCAAAACCAAAAGCGGTGCTTTTAGGCGGAGGACACGTTTCGCTTGCGATTGCACAATTATTAAAGATGGTAGAGTTTCGTGTAATTGTGGTAGATGAGAGAGAAGAATTTGCAAATAAGGAACGCTTTTGCTGTGCAGATGAAGTGTACTGTATGGGATTTCAGGAATTCCTTGATACAAAAGATTTTGGAGAACATGCCTATTATATTATTGTGACGAGAGGTCACAAAGATGATTATACCTGCTTAAGTGGTCTGCTTAGAAGAGAAAAGACGTATATCGGAATGATTGGCAGCAGGAAAAAAGTTGCAATTTCTTTTGATAAATTAAGAGCAGAAGGATATTTAGAAGAAGAGATCGCACAGGTGCATGCACCAATCGGGCTTGCAATCGGGGCACAGACTCCGGCAGAGATTGCAGTCAGTATTGCAGCTGAAATTATTCAAAAGAAAAATGAATCACCAAAGATTATCAATACGCTTGAAGAAGAGATTTTGAAGGGCTTAGAAGATGAAAAATCAAAGGTTTTAGTTACGGTAATCGAAAAGAAAGGTTCTTCTCCAAGAGGAGAGGGGACAAAAATGATTGTGCGGGAAGATGGGAAAATTTATGGTACAATCGGAGGCGGTGCAGTGGAACATGAGGCAATTGAAGAGGCAAAAAAATTTGATGCCGAAAATGGATTTTTAATCAAAGACTATGACTTGTCGAATGCAAAAGCAGCTACCCTTGGAATGGTTTGCGGAGGGAAGGTAAAAGTTATGTTTGAACGTCTGTAAAATCAAGGGTAGAAAGATTGGTAAGTGAAATTAAAAACAGGAGGAAAAGAACATGGAACAGGATATCAAAAAACAAATTGTCGGAATACTTGAAAAAGACTGCCGTTTAAGTGAAGAAGAAATTGCAGTGATGCTTGGAAAAGAGACAAAAGAAGTGGAACTGGCAATAAAAGAACTTGAAAAAGAGGGGATTTTATGCGGGTATCATGCTCTGGTAAACTGGGATAAAGTAGATGATGATACCGTAACTGCGTTAATCGAATTAAAAGTAACACCGCAGGGCGGAGACGGCTTTAATAAAATCGCAGAACAGATTTATCAGTATCCGCAGGTAGAAACGCTGTATTTAATGTCAGGAGCATATGATTTCCTTGTTATGGTAAGAGGAAAAAGCATCAAAGATATTTCACTGTTCGTGTCTGAAAATCTGGCTTCTATCGAAGAAGTACAAAGCACAGCGACTTACTTTACTTTGACAAAATATAAAGAACAGGGTGTGAATCTGACAAGAAAAAAACAGGATGGAAGAATGGTGATTACCTTATGAGAGAATTTGTAACAGAAAAAGTAAAGCAGATTAAGCCATCCGGAATCCGAAAATTTTTCGATGTGGTCAGTGAAATGCCGGATGCAATTTCTCTTGGAGTGGGCGAGCCGGATTTTGATACTCCATGGCACATTCGGGATGCAGGAATCAAGTCATTAAAAGCGGGAAAAACCTTTTATACTTCAAATGCAGGACTGATGGAGCTTCGAGAAGAAATCTGCCGTTATACCGAGGAAAAAATGCATGTTTCTTATGACCCGAAATCTGAAGTGTTTATCAGTGTGGGCGGAAGTGAGGCAATTGATATTGCATTTCGTGCGACACTTGATATCGGAGATGAAGTGATTATTCCGGAACCGGCTTTTGTTTCTTATGTGCCGTGTGCCCGGCTTGCAGGGACTGTTCCGGTTACAATTCCATTAAAAGCAGAGAATGAATTTCGTCTGACACCGGAAGAATTAGAGGCTGCAATTACTCCAAAATCAAAGATTTTACTGTTATCTTATCCGAATAATCCGACAGGGGCAATCATGGAAAAGGCAGATTTAGAAGCCCTGTGTCCGATTATTGAAAAGTATGACTTATTAGTCGTATCGGATGAAATTTACAGTGAGTTAAGTTATAAATCTGCACACGTAAGCATTGCATCACTTCCGGGAATGAGAGAGAGAACCATCGTGATTAATGGATTTTCAAAAGCATTTGCCATGACCGGATGGCGTCTTGGCTATGCGCTTGCACCTGCGCCTATTATGAAGCAGATGATAAAGCTGCATCAGTTTGCGATTATGTCTGCACCGACGACCAGTCAATATGCGGCCATCAGTGCCTTAAAAAATGGCAATCCGGATGTGATTGAGATGAGAATGGCTTATGACCAGAGACGACGTTTCTTAATGCATACCTTAAAACGGCTTGAAATTCCGTGTTTTGAGCCTTACGGTGCATTTTATATCTTCCCGGATATCTCAAAATTTGGTATGACATCGGAAGAATTTGCAACAAAACTCTTACAGGAAGAAAAAGTAGCAGTTGTTCCGGGCAGTGCATTCGGAGCATGTGGAGAGGGGTTTGTACGTATTTCTTATGCGTATTCGATTGAAGAATTAAAGGCAGCATTTGAAAGAATTGAGAGATTCATCGAAAAAATACGATAAAAAAAGAAAAAAAGCTGGACATTTTAGTGCGTAAAAGCTATTATTAATTATAATTTTACAGCAATAAATAGCGTTGAGGAGGATACAAACGAAAATGAAGAAAGTAGTAAAATTCGGCGGAAGCTCTTTAGCAAGCGCAGAACAGTTTAAAAAAGTGGGTGATATCATCCGTGCTGACGAAACAAGAAGATTTGTTGTACCGTCTGCACCGGGAAAAAGAAATTCAAATGATACAAAAGTAACCGATTTACTTTATAAATGTTACCGTGCAGCAGAAAAAGGTCACACTGATTTTGATAAAGTATTAACGGAAATTAAAGCACGTTATCAGGAAATTATCGATGGACTTGGCTTAGGTCTTTCTTTAGAAGAAGATTTTAATATCATCGAAGAAAAATTTAAAAATCATGCAGGTGAAGAGTATGCAGCATCAAGAGGAGAATACTTAAACGGAAAAATCATGGCAGATTATTTAGGCTATGAATTTGTAGACTCTGCAAAAATTATCCGTTTTGACGGAGAAGGTCAGTTTGATATGGAAATGACAAACCGTCTGACCAGAGAATATTTAAAGGATAAAGAAAATGCAGTAATTCCGGGATTCTATGGAGCAATGGAAGATGGAACAGTAAAAACATTTTCAAGAGGTGGTTCCGATATTACCGGTTCTATCGTAGCAGGTGCACTTGATGCAGATTTATATGAAAACTGGACAGATGTATCCGGTTTCCTTGTAACAGACCCGAGAATTATTGAAAATCCAAAATCTATTGATACCATTACCTATCGTGAACTGCGCGAATTGTCTTACATGGGTGCGACTGTACTGCATGAAGATGCAATCTTTCCTGTAAGAAAAGCAGGGATTCCGATTAATATCCGCAATACAAACAGACCGGAAGATGCAGGTACTATGATTGTAGAAGATACCTGTAAAAAACCGGCTTATACCATCACAGGTATTGCCGGTAAAAAAGGATTCTGTTCTTTATTTATTGAAAAATCCATGATGAACTCTGAAATTGGATTTGGCAGAAAAGTACTTCAGGTTCTGGAGAAAGAAGGAATTTCTTTTGAACATCTGCCATCCGGTATTGATACAATGACCCTGTTTATTCATCAGGATGAGTTTGCAGAAAAAGAACAGCAGGTAATTTCCGGAATTCATCGTGCAGTCAATCCGGACTTTATGGAGTTAGAATCTGATCTGGCATTAATCGCAGTTGTAGGACGCGGTATGCGTTCAAACAGAGGGACAGCAGCAAGAATCTTTGCGGCACTGGCTCATGCCAATGTAAACGTAAAAATGATTGATCAGGGTTCCAGTGAATTAAATGTCATCATCGGTGTAAGAAATGAAGATTTTGAGATCGCTGTGAAAGCAATTTACGATATTTTTGTAACAACTCAGCTGTAATCATAATAATCATAATGAGAAGGAAAAAGTACATTCGATTTTTCGGATGTACTTTTTTGTTGACAAAACCTAAAATGTCACGTATACTACAAGTGTACTAAGAAAGATAGTACACTAAATACACATGGACAGCATAGAAAGGAAGTGAAACTTCAAATGGTCGTAATTGATTATCAAAATCGAAAACCGATTTATGAACAGATTGTAGAACGATTTCAGATGCTGATTGTAAAAGGAATCTTAGAGCCGGACTCGCAGATGCCATCGGTACGTGCGCTTGCGACAGAACTTTCGATTAATCCAAATACGATACAGAAAGCTTATGCCGTACTGGAACAGGAGGGGTATATCTATCCGGTAAAAGGAAGGGGAAATTTTGTTTCGGGAAATCAGGCATTAGTCAAACAAAAAAAAGAAGATTTTCTTTTAAAACTGCATGGGGTATTAAAAGAAGGAAAGGAAATCGGAGTGACCGGTGCACAATGTCTGGAATGTGTGAATTCCGTATTTAAGGAGGGAGAACATGATTAATACAACACAGCTTTCAAAACAGTTTGGAGATTTAAAAGCCGTAGATAAAATTAGTCTCCAAATTGTGGATAACAGTATTTTCGGACTTGCGGGAACAAACGGAGCCGGAAAAAGTACCTTCCTTCGTATGCTTGCAGGGGTGTTAAAGCAGGATGAAGGAGAGATTGAAATCGATGGAGAGACAGTCTGGGAAAATGAAAAGATAAAAGGTGAAATTTTCTTTTTGCCAGATAATGCTTATTTTCCGCCAAATGTGACACCACAACAGATGGCAGGTTACTATAGTATTTATTACAGTAAATTTAATAAAAAACGGTTTCAGGAGTTATGCGATAAATTAGAGTTAGATACCAAACGAAAAATCAATACCTTTTCCAAGGGAATGAAGCGTCAGGTGTCGATGCTGCTTGGAATCTGTGCAGGAACAAAATACTTGTTTTGTGATGAGACATTTGATGGGTTAGACCCTGTGATGCGTCAGGCAGCAAAAAGTATTCTTGCATACGAGGTGACGGAACGTCCCTTTACACCAATTATTGCATCTCATAATTTAAGGGAATTAGAAGATATCTGCGACCATGTAGGATTATTACATAAAGGCGGAGTTTTGCTTTCAAGAGAACTGGAGGATATGAAAATGCATATCCATAAAGTGCAGTGCGTGATTCAAAATCCGCTTTTGGAAGAAGAGCTGCTTCGGGAACTTGATGTTGTACAGTCTGAAAAGCGTTTATCTTTATTGACCTTAATTGTAAGAGGTGAAAAAGACAGGATAATGGAAACGGTAGAAAGTAAATTTCCGCTGTTTGCAGAGATGATACCGCTTACACTGGAAGAAATCTTTATCAGCGAAACGGAGGTGGCAGGATATGACATCAAAAAACTGTTTTTCTAAAATGATAGTACGGGATTTAAAAGAGAGAGGCGTCTGGCTGATTAGTTCCATCATTTTATTTCTCCTGATTTATCCGGTTCAGATTTTAATGAGTCTGGATGCAATTGCCTCTTATATGAAAGGGGAAGAAGAATTCTACAGCAAAATTACAGAACAGTTTTCAAGTTTGATGAGTTTTGGAAATGAGATCATGTATGTTGTAATCGTGATTATGGCATTTTTGCTGGCAATGTCAGGATTCTGGTACGTATATTCGGGAGTAAAAACAGATTTTTATCACAGTCTTCCGATAAAAAGAGAAAAACTGTTTTTAGAACGCTATGTTACCGGAATTTTGATTTTTATAGTTCCGTATTTCTTTAGTCTGATGCTTGGATATGGTGCCGGAATCATGAAAGAGGCAGGGACTTCTGGAATTTTAAGTTTATGTGCAAAAGGGTTTATCACAAATGTTGTGTTGTTTTTGCTTTTGTATAATCTTGCAGTTTTAGGCGTTCTGCTTACCGGAAATTTATTTACCGGAGTTTTGGCGTATGGAGCATTTTTAAGTTATGGAATTTTGTTAGAGAGTACAATTAGTCTAACAAAATATACTTTTTTTACAACTTATATAGAGAATTCAAGATTGAGTCAGACTTTTGAAGGAAAACTTGGAAAGTTAAGTCCACTTTATGTGTTTGATATGATTCTGTCGAATAATAATATTTCGATGAAGGATGTCAGTGTAGTCTTTGGAATCTCAGTGCTGTTTTTGGTAATCTGCATATCTGTTTATAAAATTCGTCCGACAGAAGCTTATCATAAATCAATTGCTTTTAAGAAGTTACAGCCAATTATAAAGGTTGTGGTTGTCCTTCCGATTTCAGCATGTGTGGGCATTTTATCAAGTGAAATTGTCGGACGAAATTTTATCTGGTATGTGGGAGGCTTGCTTGTTACTGCCGTGCTCTTATCCTTTGCAATGGAATTTTTATATTATTTAGATATCAGAGAATGTATTCGTCCCAAAATCTCTACCGGATTAATTTTGGGAATGCTGGTGATAATGGCGGTGGCATTAAAGCTGGATTTAATAGGGTTTGATACCTATTTACCAAAAGAATCAAGAGTAAAAAACATGTCCATTTATATTGATGGATTAAACAGCTGTTATGATTATCCGGAAGGCGCCGGAGAGATGTACGGAACAACTTCTTTTTTACAGAATACCAGGATAGAAGAGTTTGATGCCATTTATCAGCTTGCGAAAAAAGCAGTTGCAATTCAAAAAGAAGATAAGAGAACTGCAGATTCTGAAATAACTGCTGCTTCTGAAATAACAGATTCCGAAGAACTTTATTTTTCTGTTCGCTATGAAATGAAAAATGGAAAAGAGGTTTACCGCGGATACTGCATTCCGAAGGATGAAGAAAATCTGAAATTAATTGCAGATATTTATGATAATTGGGAGTTTAAACGACAGGTTCTTCCGGTAGAATATGTAAAAGAAGAAAAGATTTCTTCTCTTGATATTGCGGATCTCCAATCGTCTCATACTTCCGAACTTTCTAAAGAGACAATAAAAAGTCTGTTTAAAACCTGTAAAAATGAATGGGAGTCTGCAACCTATGAGCAGTTGAGTAATGATAAAGTACTTGGATTTTTACGATTTTATCTGGATTATGACAGAGAAAACGGTGATTATGATACCGGATCCAGATATGTAAGTGTTCCGGTTTACTCAAGTTTTCAGCAGACGAGAAAACTCTTAGAACAAAACGGCTGTAAAATGATGACATTTGAAGATTATGATAAGGTAGAAAGAATTGAGATAAGTCAATATGACGATAAAACAGGAGACCTTGGAGGTATCCTAAATGTCACCGATGAAAATCAGATTCGGGAAATACTTGAGGCTCTTTACATAACAGATAACAGTGAAATATTTGATATAAGCACGATAAACTATCAGATTGAAGTTCAGATTGACTGGAAATCGGAGGTCTTTAATAATACGGATGGTTTTTGCAGCTGTTATTTCCGCACCGATGAAGTACCGGAATTTGTAACAAAAGCATTAGAAGAATAAATAATAACACCTGTGCCAATTAATGAGCTTTGGCATGGGTGTTTTTCGTTCATTGACAATCGGATAAAAAGCAGAGTAAAATAAGTGCATCAGAATAAACGAGAAACAAGGAGGAAATTATGAGACGAAAGTTATCCTTTGATGATGAAAAGGATTTGGTTTTGCTTGGCAAAGCACTTTCTTCTGAAATCAGAATAAAAATTTTAAAACTGCTTGACACCAAACCTTACTGTGTCAATGAAATCGCAGAGCTTTTAAAGATTCCGGCATCTTCAGCAGCCTTAAATGTAAAAGTATTAGAGGAGGCACAACTGATACGGACGGAGTTAAAACCCGGAGTCAGAGGTTCTATGAAGTTGTGCTTAAGACAAAATGATGAACTGCTTTTACTTCTAAGAAAAGGAGAAAAGAAAAAGAAAGAGGAAGTCATTTCCATGCCGGTCGGAAATTATGTGGATTATAAAGTTGCACCGACCTGTGGAATTGTCAACGCAGAGGACTATATTGACGGGGAGGATGAACCAAGGTGCTTTTATAATCCACTGCGTACGACGGCAAAGCTGGTCTGGTTTGCAAAGGGGTATCTGGAATATCGTTTTCCAAATGCCGGAATCCAGAATGGGCGGGTCAGACGACTGGAATTATCTGCGGAACTTTGTTCAGAAGCACCGGATTATAACATGGAATGGCCATCCGATATTACCCTTTGGATTAATCAGAGGGAAGCAGGAACGTGGACGTGTCCAAGTGATTTTGGAGGACGCAGAGGAAAATTAAATCCAGACTGGTGGGAAGACAAGAATACCCAGTATGGAAAGTTAAAAGTCTGGACATTGGAGGAGAACGGAACATATCTCGACGGAAAAAAAGTAAATGATGTTTCAGTAACAGATTATTGTCTGGCAGATGGTCCGTTTATCTCTGTGCGGATTGGAGTAAAAGAGGGTGCAAAACATCAGGGCGGTGTAAATTTGTTTGGGAATTCATTTGGAGATTATCCACAGGACATTGTGATGCGGATTCTATATGAGTAAATAGAACTTGAAAAAATCAAGTTTTGTGGTATAATAAAAACAATAATAATGTTTTAAAACAGAAATTATATTTTGGAAAATTTGGGAAGGGGAACGACATGTTAAACGAAAGTATCAAAAAACTGGTTACTTATGGAATGGAAACCGGACTCGTACCGGAATGTGAAAGAAACTACACAATTAATCTGTTGCTGGATTTATTTCATCAGGATGATTATGAAGAGCCGCAGGAAGAATATACAAATGTAGATTTGGAATCAACCTTAAAAGAACTGCTTGATGAAGCGGTTACAAGAGGCATTATTGAGGACAGCATCGGTTACCGCGATTTATTTGATACCAAGATTATGAACTGTCTGATGCCGCGTCCGGCACAGGTACAGCAGAAGTTCAAAGAAGAGTATGCAAAATCACCGGAATGTGCGACTGCTTATTTTTATAAATTAAGTCAGGACAGTGATTACATTCGTCGTTACCGTATTAAAAAAGATAGAAAATGGACGACAGAAAGTCCTTATGGCACAATTGATATTACCATTAACCTTTCGAAACCGGAAAAAGACCCGAAAGCAATTGCAGCAGCTAAAAATGCAAAACAGAGCAGTTATCCAAAATGTCAGCTTTGTATGGAAAACGAAGGTTATGCAGGTCGTTTAAATCATCCGGCGAGAGAAAATCACAGAATTATTCCGATTACAATCAATGACAGCAAGTGGGGATTCCAGTATTCTCCTTATGTTTACTATAATGAACACTGTATCGTATTTAATGGACAGCATGTGCCGATGAAGATTGAGAGGGCTGCATTTATAAAATTATTTGATTTTGTAAAACAGTTCCCACATTATTTCCTTGGTTCTAATGCAGATTTACCAATCGTAGGTGGTTCAATTTTAAGCCATGACCATTTTCAGGGTGGTCATTACACCTTTGCAATGGCAAAAGCGCCAATCGAAGAGCACGTTACCATTCCGGGATATGAAGATGTGGAAGCCGGAATCGTAAAATGGCCGCTTTCTGTTTTGAGAATTCGTCACAAGGATGAGAAACGCCTGATTGATTTGGCGACCCATGTATTAGAAGTGTGGAGAGGATATACAGATGAGTCAGCTTTTATCTTTGCAGAAACAGAGGGAGAACCGCATAATACGATTACTCCGATTGCAAGAAAAAAAGGCGATGTATATGAGCTTGATTTAACTTTAAGAAATAATATCACGACCAAAGAGCATCCGCTTGGTGTCTATCATCCACATGCTCAGTATCATCACATTAAAAAAGAAAATATCGGTCTGATTGAGGTTATGGGACTTGCAGTACTTCCGGCAAGATTGAAAGACGAATTAGAGCTGCTTGCTGAGTATCTGGTTGAGAAAAAAGACCCGGCTGAAAATGAAAGCCTGAAAAAACATGCAGACTGGGTAAAGGAATTTTTACCGAAATACGAAGAGATTACCAAAGAAAATGTAATGGGAATCCTGGAAGAAGAAGTCGGACAGGTATTTGTAAAAGTCTTAGAGGACGCAGGTGTTTATAAATGTACGAAAGAGGGAAGAGACGCCTTTAAACGTTTTATTTCCGTATTATAAAAGCAGAATAGAATGAGTAGAACAAAAAGGGAATTGTCATGTTAAAAATGGCAGTTCTCTTTTTTATCTCAATCTTCGATTTGAATATCCGTTCTTACCTTGTTTGTTTTCTTTTAAGTGTGCTATAATGGGTGAAAAGAAAAGGAAAGGTCGATAAAATACAAAATGAAAAAAAGAGTAGAAGATTCACAGACCGAGCAGACGTATCTGATGCGTCCCATTTATTTAAATGAATATGGAAATCTTTTTGGTGGTCAGCTGATGGAATGGATCGATGAGATCGCCAGTATTGTAGCAATGCGCCACAGTGAGGCAGACATTACGACCGCCTGCATTGATAATTTGAATTTTAAAGAGGGTGCAACCGTAAATGATGTCATTGTGCTTCGCGGAAAGATTACTTATGTAGGAAGAACTTCCATGGAAGTGCGGGTTGATACTTATGTGGAAAGCCGTCATGGAATCCGCAAGGTTATCAACCGTGCTTACGTGGTTATGGTCGCGGTGGATGAGCATCACCATCCGATTCCGGTTCCGGGTCTGATTGTAGAATCAGAATCGGAAAAAGCAGAGTGGGAAGGCGGCGAAAAACGCTACGCACTCAGAAAAGAAAGAAGAAGAGAGGGCTATTAGATGAGCGAAAAAATCCTGCTGATAGACGGGCACAGTATTTTAAATCGGGCGTTTTACGGACTTCCGGAGCTTACAAATGCAGAAGGACTTCATACAAATGCTATTTATGGCTTTTTAAATATTTTATTTCGGATTGTAGAAGAAGAAAAACCGGATTATTTAACGGTGGCATTTGATTTGCATGCACCGACCTTTCGCCATAAGATGTATGCAGATTATAAGGGAACCAGAAAGGGCATGCCTCAGGAGCTAAGAGAGCAGGTTCCGGTTATGAAAGATGTCTTAATGGCGATGGGGATTACGATTGTTGCAAAGGAAGGCTACGAGGCAGATGACCTGCTTGGAACATTGGCAAAAAAGAGCGAAGCAAGGGGAATGGATGTAACGGTGCTTTCCGGAGACCGTGACTTGCTTCAACTTGCAAGTAAGCATATCTGTATCCGAATTCCAAAGACCAGATTTGGAAAAACTACGATTGAGGATTATTTTGAAGAAAATGTCAAAGAAAAATATCAGCTGACACCGGCACAGATTATTGAATTAAAGGCGCTGATGGGTGATTCTTCCGATAATATTCCGGGGCTTCCGGGCGTGGGAGAAAAGACTGCGACAAAGATTTTGCTGGAATACGGCACGGTGGAAAATGCATGGAAACATGTCGAAGAATTAAAGCCGAATAAAGCGAAAAATGCGTTCTTAGAACATTATGATATGGCAATTTTAAGTAAAAAACTTGCGACTATCAATATTGACAGTCCGATTGAATATAACTGGGAAAGTGCGAGAATCGGAGAATTTTACACAAAAGAAGCTTATGAATATTTTAAAGAACTGGAATTTAAAAATTTCTTATCCCGTTTTGAAGAAGGGGCAGAACCGGCAAAAATTGCAGTTTCTTTTCAAAATGTAACCGATTTTACAGAGGCAGATGCGCTGTTTGAAAAACTGGTGAAAGAACCGGAACTTGGAATTGAAGTTTTAAGAGAAGCACATCAGTTTTTGGGTCTTGGACTTGCATGGAATAATAAAGAAAAAGAAGAAGTGGAAACAGTCTGCATTTTTCCACAGGGATTTTTAACGGAAAGTTATCTGATGGACCAGGTGCAGAAACTTTGTGAAAAAGTAGAAATGATAGATGCGCTTGATGTAAAAGAGACAATTTCAGAAATTTCAAAAGTTTCGCATAAGAAGGTGTTTGATGCCGGAATTGCTGCGTATTTGTTAAATCCACTGAAATCTTCTTACACTTATGATGATATTGCAAAAGAGTACTTAGGAGAAATGCTTCCGGCAAAAGAAGACTTGATTGGAAAACTTTCCTATACAAAGGCAATGAGTGAAAAAGAAGCAAAAGAGAAAGAAGTCGCAAAAAGTATCTGTTATATGGCATATACAGCATTAAGAAGTCGGAAGGCGCTGATGGAAGCACTTGAAAACAATAATATGAAAGCGCTTTTTGAGGACGTAGAACTGCCGCTGTTATTTACACTTTCTAATATGGAAAAAGAGGGAATCCGCGTCAATGCAGAAGCCTTAAAAGAATATGGAAGTCAGCTTGAGGTAAAAATCAAAGCATTAGAAAGCCAGATTTATGAAGAGGCAGGAGAAGAGTTTAACATCAATTCTCCAAAACAGCTTGGTGTAATTTTATTTGAAAAATTACAGCTTCCGGGCGGGAAAAAGACGAAGACCGGATATTCAACCGCAGCAGATGTTCTGGAGAAACTTGCACCGGAACATAAACTGGTAGCAGATATCCTGGAATATCGTCAGCTTGCAAAATTAAAATCCACTTATGCGGACGGACTTGCCGGATTTATCGGGGAAGACGGCAGAATTCATTCTACGTTTAATCAGACGATTACGGCAACCGGAAGAATCAGCAGTACAGAGCCGAATCTTCAGAATATTCCGATCCGTATGGAACTGGGACGCCTGATTCGTAAAGTCTTTATTCCAGAAGATGGATTTGTATTTGTGGATGCGGATTATTCCCAGATTGAACTTCGTGTGCTTGCGCATTTATCAGGGGATGAAAATCTGATTGAAGCCTATAAAGAAGCGCAGGATATTCACCGAATGACGGCTTCTCAGGTCTTTCATGTTCCGTTTGAAGAGGTGACGGATTTACAGAGAAGAAATGCAAAAGCGGTGAACTTTGGAATTGTATATGGAATCAGTTCGTTTGGATTGTCACAGGATTTAAGTATTACAAGAAAAGAAGCAGCGGAATATATTGAAAATTATTTTGCCACTTATCCAAAGATTAAAGGCTTCTTAGATGGACTCGTAACAGAGGCAAAAGAACAGGGATATGTGGAAACAATGTTTCAAAGACGTCGTCCAGTGCCGGAAATCCGTTCCGGAAACTTTATGCAGAGATCCTTTGGGGAACGTGTAGCGATGAATTCTCCGATTCAGGGAACGGCAGCGGATATCATCAAGATTGCAATGATTCGTGTGGAACAGGCATTAAAAGAGCAGAATCTGGAGTCACGTCTGATTTTACAGGTACACGATGAACTGTTGATCGAAGCCAAAGAAGACGAGGTCGAGGCAGTAAAGGCAATTTTAGAGCGGGAAATGAAAGGTGCGGCAAACCTGGCGGTTCCGCTTGAAATTGATATGCATACCGGAACAAACTGGTATGAGGCAAAATAAAAACCTGGAAAAAATACAAGATGAATCATAACGTACGAAAGGGGAAAGTGGTATGAGAGTAATAGGGGTAACCGGTGGAGTTGGTTCCGGAAAAAGTGCGGTTTTAAATTATATTGAAGCACATTTTGATGCAAGAATTATAAAGGCAGATGATGTCGGGCATCTGTTGATGATGCCGGGGCAAGTCTGCTATGAACCGGTCATTCAACTGTTTGGTGAGTGGATTGTCAAAGAGGATGGTTCATTAGATCGTGAAACGATTTCAAAGATTGTATTTGAGAAAAAAGAAATTCTTGAAAAGTTAAATGCAATCATTCATCCGGCGGTAAAAAAATATATTTTAAGAGAGATTGAACGCTCCAAAAAAGAAAAAACCGAATTTTTCTTTATCGAAGCAGCTCTTTTAATTGAAGAAAAATATGATGAAATTTGTGATGAATTGTGGTATATTTATTGCGAAAAAGAAGTCCGCATGGAACGTCTGCGCCATAATCGTGGGTATTCCGATAAAAAGATTGAGCAGATGTTAAAGAACCAGCTCTCAGATGAGGAGTTTGAGTCCAAATGCGACTTCCAGCTTTATAACAGTGAAGATGTGGCACATACCTATCTTCAGATTGAAAGGAAAATGAGGACTTATTATGAATCTATGTAGCATTGCCAGTGGAAGCAGCGGAAACTGCATCTATGTAGGCAGTGATAAAACCAGTATTCTTGTAGATGCAGGAATCAGCGGAAAGCGAATTGAGCAGGGATTAAACAGTATTGAGCGTACCACAAAAGACTGCGATGCAATTTTAATCACTCATGAACATTCTGACCATGTCAAAGGACTTGGAGTGCTTGCAAGAAAATACCACATTCCAATTTATTGCACCAAAGGTACAATGGAAGAATTAAAACAAATGTCAATGCTTGGAAAGATGCCGGAGGGACTCTATCGTCCGATTCTGGCAGAAGAAACATTTTCAATCGGAGATTTATCCATTCTGCCATTTGAAATTTCACATGATGCGGCAGAACCGGTAGGCTATCGGGTTTCTCATGGAGAAAAATCGGTAGGGATTGCAACGGATATGGGAGTCTATGACGAAAAAATCGTTGAAAACCTTCAGGGACTCGATGCTCTGCTTTTAGAGGCAAACCATGATGTGAGGATGCTTCAGGTCGGCGCTTATCCGTATTCTTTAAAGCAGAGAATTTTAGGGAAAAAAGGACATTTATCCAATGAATCGGCGGGAAGGTTGCTCTGCCGTCTGCTTCATGATAAAATGAAACAGATTATGCTTGGACATTTAAGCCGGGAAAATAATTATGAGATGCTTGCTTATGAGACGGTGTGTGCAGAAGTGACGATGGGAGAAAACCCATGGAAATCTTCGGATTTCAAAATATCTGTTGCGCACAGAGACCGTGCATCTGAACTGATAACCGTATAGAAAAATTTTAGATAGAAAACAGGTTGTAAAATGCAGCAAAATGCAGTAAGATAAAACATAAAAAATACGCTTGGAATTTTTGAGAGTGAAAAAGGAGAACATTTAAAATGAAAAAAACGATTATCACCGTAGTAGGACAGGACACAGTGGGAATTATTGCAAAGGTATGTACCTATCTTGCAGAAAATAAAATTAACATTCTTGATATTTCACAGACAATCATCGATGGCTATTTTAACATGATGATGATTACAGATACTTCAAAGTCTGAGAAGAAACTGGATAAGATTTCTACAGATCTGACAGAATTAGGCGAACAAATCGGTGTTGCAATCCATGCACAGCATGAAGACATTTTTAACAAAATGCATCGTATCTAGTTAAATTAAGCAGCTGCTGGATTGACGCTGAATATTTGCGGAACTGGTAGTTCTGAGTTTAGTTCTAATTTCTGAAAGGATAAAATACACATGATTAACATATTTGAAGTAAATGAAACGAATAAAATGATTGAGCAGGAAAACCTGGATGTGCGTACCATTACAATGGGAATCAGCCTCTTAGACTGTATCGATTCTGATTTACAGCAGGTAAACCGCAAGGTTTATGAAAAAATTACAACACTGGCAAAAAATCTGGTAGAAACCGGAGAAGAGATTTCAAAGGAATATGGAATTCCTGTTGTAAATAAACGAATTTCCGTGACCCCGATTGCACTGATTGGCGGTGCGGCATGTAAAGCACCGGAAGACTTTGTGACACTGGCTCAGACATTGGATAAAGCCGCAAAAAAAGTTGGGGTAAACTTTATCGGTGGTTATTCTGCAACCGTTTCAAAAGGAATGACAAAAGCAGATGAAATGCTGATTCGTTCTATTCCGGAAGCATTGGCTACAACAGAGAGAGTCTGCAGTTCTGTTAATCTTGGCTCTACAAAAACAGGTATCAATATGGATGCTGTAAAATTAATGGGTGAAATTGTGCTTGCCACTGCAAATGCAACAAAAGAACAGGATTCTCTTGGCTGCGCAAAGCTGGTTGTATTTTGTAATGCACCGGATGATAATCCATTTATGGCGGGTGCGTTCCATGGAGTAACAGAAGCCGATGCAATTATCAATGTCGGAGTTTCCGGTCCGGGAGTTGTAAAAACTGCTCTTGAAAAAGTACGTGGAAAAGATTTTGAAGTATTATGCGAAACCATTAAGAAAACAGCATTTAAAGTAACACGTGTTGGACAGCTGGTTGCAAAAGAAGCTTCCAAACGTCTTGGTATTCCGTTTGGTATCGTAGACTTATCGCTTGCTCCGACACCGGCTATTGGTGATAGCGTAGCAGGAATTTTAGAAGAAATCGGTCTGGAATATGCAGGTGCACCTGGAACAACAGCAGCACTTGCACTCTTAAATGATCAGGTCAAAAAAGGCGGAGTTATGGCATCTTCTTACGTTGGCGGTTTAAGTGGTGCATTTATTCCGGTCAGTGAAGACCAGGGAATGATTGATGCGGTAAAAGCAAATGCACTGACCATTGAGAAATTAGAGGCAATGACCTGTGTCTGCTCTGTAGGTCTTGACATGATTGCAATTCCTGGAGATACAAAGGCAACTACCATTTCCGGTATCATTGCAGATGAATGTGCAATCGGTATGGTAAACCAGAAAACAACAGCCGTTCGTGTGATTCCGGTCATCGGAAAAGGTGTAGGAGAAACAGTAGAATTTGGCGGTCTGTTGGGATATGCGCCGATTATGCCGGTCAATCCATATTCTTGTGATGCATTTGTAAATCGTGGCGGAAGAATCCCAGCTCCAATTCACAGCTTTAAAAACTAAAAAAGCCAAAATTGCAGATGGCAGACAAAGCAGGAAGAAAAAAATGTACCATAGATTTTGGCTTGACAAAAGAGTTAGATTATGCTAACTTTGGAGTGGAAACAAAGACAGCTGAAAAGAAAGAAGATGTTGGGATGAATATAGGTACATTTGTTGTTTTAGTCATTGTAGCATGCATTGTTGGTCTGGCAGCACGAAAGGTCTGGAAAGATAAAAAATCCGGAAAGAGCTGCAGTAGTTGCGGAGGCAGTTGTGGTGGATGCAGCGGATGCCATCCGGCACCATCAAAGAAAAAATAAAAAACAATAAAGATAGAAATACGGTGAATCATTAGAAATAATGGTTCATCGTATTTTTTTGTTTCATCAAAATTTTGGATATGGTAGAATAAAGCATAAACTTAAGTGAGGCAGAAGAAAACCCTAAGGTAAAAAAGAAAGGAAGCGAAGCATGACGGATTATGTAAGTTTACAAGATGTAACAAAAACCTACCGCATGGGTGAGATTACAATAAAAGCAGCAGATGGAATCAGTTTTGATGTACAAAAAGGCGAGTTTGTCATTGTAGTCGGACCAAGTGGTGCAGGAAAGACAACCGTTTTAAATATTCTTGGAGGCATGGATGTTGCAACTTCCGGAAAAGTATTTGTAGACGGAGCGGAGATTACAAAATATCGGGGGAAAAAACTGATTCAGTATCGAAGAGAAGAGATTGGATTTGTCTTTCAGTTTTATAATTTAATGCAGAATCTGACAGCACTTGAAAATGTGGAACTTGCAATGCAAATTTGTAAATATCCGCTTGATGCCAAAAAAGTATTAGAAGAAGTAGGCTTAAAAGAACGAATGAACAATTTTCCCGCACAGCTTTCCGGAGGAGAGCAACAAAGGGTGGCGATTGCACGTGCACTTGCGAAAAATCCAAAATTACTGCTGTGTGATGAGCCGACAGGTGCGCTTGATTATGTAACAGGAAAGGCAATTTTGAAATTGTTGCAGGATACCTGTCGGGAAAAAGAAATGACGGTAATTGTCATTACTCATAACTCGGCTCTTGCACCGATGGCAGACCGTGTGATTAAGATTCGGAATGGAAAAGTGGCAGAAACCGTATTAAATGAGAAACCGATGCCGGTAGAAGAGATTGAGTGGTAGAAGGAAAGGGAAAAGATGAAAGCATTTTGGAAGGATTTCTTTCGGGAAATCAGTAAAAATAAAGGGCGTTTTCTATCCGTATTTTTCATCGTCTTCTTAGGCTCTGCTTTTTTTTCAGGAATTCGCTCGGCAGAAGGTGATATGAAAGTATCAGCAGATCGATATTATGACGATGTCGATTATATGGATTTGAAAATACTTGGAACGTTAGGCTTAACGGATGAGGACTTAAAGGATATCCAAAATACAGAGGGAGTAAAAAATGTAACCGGAGGACATACCTTAGAAGTCTTACATAAAGTAGGAGAAAAAGAACAGGTTGTCAAATTAATTGCGCTGACGGACAAAGTAAATGAGCCACAAATCAAAGAAGGAAGGATGCCGGAAAATTCGGACGAGATTTTAGTGGACGAGAGTTTTTTGAGTTATTCAGACTGCAAAATCGGAGATAAAGTGACGTTTGAGTCAGGAACAGATGAGGCAGTTACGGATTCTCTGACAGGAGATACCTTTACAATTGTCGGAACTGCGACACTGCCGTATTATATGGATTTAAACAGGGGAACAGGTTCAATTGGAACAGGAAGTATTAACAGTTTTGCACTCTTAGAGCCGGAAGTATTTACTTCAGATGTTTACACAGAACTTTATGTACAGATAGATGGAGCGAAAGAGTCAGCCAGCTATAGTGATGAGTATGATAAAACAGTTAAGAAAGTACAAAAGAAAATAGAAGCGTTAGAAGACTCAGCCTGTGACAGACGATATCAGACCATCCAGGAAGAAGGACAACAGGAAATTGCGGATGCCAAAGAGCAGATTCAGGACGCAGAAGAGAAACTTGCGGATGCAAAACAAAAACTGGATGATGGAGAAGTTCAGCTTTCCGATGCAAGAACCACGATTTCCAAAAAAGAGCAGGAACTAAACGATGGGGAGAGCGAGTTAAAATCAAAAGAAGCAGAACTGGAATCCGGCAAGCAGACCTTAGTTCAAAAAACAAAAGAATTAGAAAGTGCAAAGACACAGATAACGGAAAAGACCAAAGAGTTAGAAAGTGGGAAACAGGCTTTAGAATCCGGAAAAAAAGAACTCGAAGCAAATAAAATACAGCTTGCACAAAAAGAGCAGGAATTAAATGCCGGAAAGACACAGCTTGAAGAAGCAAAAACACAGTTTCAGACCAAGATAAAGGAGTTTGAAACGGGAAAGAGCCAGTATGAGGAGAAAAAATCTGCTTATGAAGCGCAAAGAAGTCAGATAGAAACAGCAAAAACACAGCTGGAAGCTGTGAGTGCAGGAATTACTCAGATAGAAAATGCGCTTACTGAAATGAAAAATCAGTTGGAAATTTTGGAAGAGCAGTTAGCCAAAAGCGAGAGTTCAGATGAAATTTATGAGACACTTTTGGCACAGAAGACCGAACTGGAATCCCAGATAACAGCTCAAAGCGAAGCACTTTCAACACTTATCGCTCAAAAAGAAGCGTTAGAAGCAGGAATTTCGGCATTTGAATCAGCAAAACCAGAGGCAGAAGCTCGGCTGGAAGAGGCAAGAATACAAATCGAAGAAGCAGGCACGCAGATTGAACAGGCAAAGGCAACGCTGTCCCAAAAAGAAGAGGAATTAAATGCAGGGCAGGTTCAGATAGATTCTGCGAAAAAGCAGTTACAGGAAGCAGAAGAAAAGATAAAACAGAATGAAGCCATAATTTCGGATGGAGAGGCACAGATTGTACAGGCACAGAACCAGATAAAAGAGGGAGAAAGCCAGATTTTGGAAGCACAAAAAACGCTTGCAGATGGAGAAAAACAGCTTACCGATGCCAAGCAGACGCTTGCCAAAGGACGGACTTCCCTTGAAGAAGCAAAGAGTGAATTAGAAGCAAAGGCACAGGAATTAGAGGACGGAAAAGCAGAGTATGAAACCGCAAAAAAAGATGCTGAACCGGAAATCACCGATGCAAAACAAAAAATTTCAGATGGAGAAGAAGAACTGGCGAAATTGGAAATTCCAACCTGGTATGTCTGGGGACGAGATAAGATTACTTCAACAGAAAGTTTTGGACAGGATGCTGAGAGAATTTCAAATATCGGAGAATTTTTCCCGGTTATCTTCTTTTTAGTTGCGGCACTGGTCAGCTTGACAACCATGACCCGTATGATTGAAGAACAGCGCCAGCAGATAGGAACATTAAAGGCACTTGGTTATTCAGATGGAAAAATTGCATTAAAATACTTTGCTTATGCAATGGTTTCTACCGTCTCGGGTGCACTTGCAGGCGTGGTAGTCGGAGAAAAAATCCTGCCCTGGGTCATTATGAATGCGTATGGAATGTTGTATACGGGACTTCCTTATTACCTGACACCATTAAACTGGCATCAGGGAGGACTTGCTGTTTTGGCAAGTGCAGGCTGTACCGGAGTTGCGACCCTTGCCGCATGCCAGAAAGAGCTGATGTCAAAGCCAGCTGAACTGATGCGTCCGCAAGCTCCAAAAAATGGAAAACGTATCTTTTTAGAACGGATTGATATCTTATGGAAACACTTGAACTTTACACAGAAATCTACAGTACGAAACTTAGTGCGCTATAAAAAACGATTTTTTATGACCGTAATCGGAATCGGAGGCTGTATGGGGCTGATATTGGTTGGATTCGGGCTTCAGGATTCCATTACTGCCATTGCCAAGAATCAGTTTGTTAATTTATTTACTTATGAAGCAAATGTAATTTTAGATTCCAACGTTTCGGAGGCTGAAAAAGAAGCCCAGCAGAAAGACTTAAAAGCTTATCAGGGAATCGATGAGATGCTGGAATTGTACTGTCAGAATGTAGAGCTGCAAAGTGAGAAAAAGACGGTAGATACTGTGCTTGAGGTACCAAAAACGTTAGATGGATTTGAAGATTTTTTTGAATTTCGTGACCGTGTAAGCGGTAAACATTATGCCTTTCCAAAAGAAGGAGCAGCTATAAGCGAAAAAACAGCAGATATGCTTGGGGTAAAAGTGGGAGATACGGTAGAATTAAAAAAAGGAGATACGATAGTCAAAGTCAAGATTTCTGTTATTGTGGAAAACTATGTCCGACATTATCTGTATTTGACAACAGAGACTTATGAAAGTCTGTTTCATGAGACTCCGAATTATAATCAGCTGTTGTTAAGATACCAGGATACCTCAAAAGATTATGAGGATGCACTCGGAGAAAAAATTATGAAATACGACAGTGTGGCAGCAATTTCTTTTACCTCGGATTTAATCGGTCAGATTGATGACATGCTGCGCTCCCTTGATATTGTAATTGTGGTGCTGATTGTGTCAGCAGGGCTGCTTGCCTTTGTGGTATTGTATAACTTAAATAATATCAATATCACAGAACGGCAGAGAGAGCTGGCAACATTGAAAGTATTGGGATTTTATGATGGAGAAGTGGCATCCTATGTGTATCGGGAAAACATTGTGCTGACTCTGTTTGGAATCATTGCCGGAATGGGAATCGGAAACTTTTTGCACCATTATGTCATTCAGACAGTGGAAGTGGATATGATGATGTTTGGACGAAATGTATTTTTCAGAAGTTATTTTTACAGCGGACTCATTACCCTGGCATTTGCGTTGTTTGTAAATGGAATGATGTTTTACCGACTGCGAAAAATTGACATGATTGAATCCCTTAAGAGTGTGGAGTAGAAAGGAAATCAATATGGCTTTAGTGACAGGAATTATTGCAGAATACAATCCTTTTCATAATGGGCATGCTTATCAGATTCAAAAAGCGCGGGAGCTAACCGGCTGTGATTTTGTGGTGGTTGTGATGAGCGGAGATTTTGTACAGCGTGGCGCACCGGCACTTTTTGATAAATATACACGGACAAAGATGGCACTTTTGGGGGGCGCAGACCTGGTACTGGAATTACCGGTCTGGGCTTCCAGCGCCAGTGCTGAATTTTTTGCGGCAGGAGCAGTTTCTGTTTTAGAGGGAATCGGCTGTACGGATTTTTTGTGTTTTGGAGCGGAAGATGAGAAGCTTTCAAAGATGCAGAAAGCAGTGAAGCTGCTTGCAGATGAAAATACAGAATTTCAGAAACAACTTCGGGATGCGCTAAAAACAGGTCTTTCTTTTCCGGCTGCAAGAAAACAGGCGCTAAGCGGTTTCTTAACAGAAGAAGAGAGCAGTATCTTAGATAAGCCCAATAATATTCTTGGAATTGAATATTTAAAGGCATTAAAAGCAAAGAACTCTTCGATAGAGCCGGTGATTGTAAAAAGAGAAGGTCAGGGGTATCATGGACAGGAACTTTCCCATGGATTTGCAAGTGCTTCGGGGATTCGCAGTGCCTTAAAAGACGTGGGAGACTGGGAACAGGATGAGAAAATTTCTCAGCTTTTCCATGTAATGCCAAAGGAAATTACAGAAATTTTTATAGAGGCAGGAAAACAGAATCAGATGGTATGGGAGGATGATTTTTCTCTGCTGTTACAATACAATCTGCTTAAGCAGAAAAACAGATTACAGCTGACTGCTTACAGCGATGTTTCAAAAGACCTTGCAATGCGGATTTCTAAAAATTTAAATCAATTTGAGTCTTATAGTAGTTTTGTTCAGAAATTAAAGACGAAAGAACTGACGTATACCCGAATTTCGAGGGCTTTGCTTCACATTTTATTAGAGATAACTCAGGAAGAGACTCGAATGTTTCTACACAATCCTTATACTCGAATTTTAGGATTCAGGCAGGACAGCAAAGAAGTGTTAGGAAAAATGAAAAAAGCAAAAGAAATTCCGGTACTTACGAAGATTTCGAATTATCAAAAAGAGTTGGCAAACATTCAAAAAGGTCTGTTTGAAAAAGATATCTTTGCGTCTGATCTTTATGAGGCAGTGACCGGAAGAAAACAAAAAAGAGGATTGACAAATGAACTTCAACATTCGCCGATTATTCTAAGATAAACAAGGAATGTTTGGAAAAGAATACAATTTTTGTGCATAATTTTCAAATGCACACTTGTACCGTTTTTGGAAACGATGTATAATAAAAACAGGCACGACCATCTCTAGGTCGTAATGAATTAGCATAACGGAGGAAAAATTATGAACGTATTAGTAGTAAATTGCGGAAGTTCATCATTGAAATTCCAGCTCATCAACTCTGAAACAGAGGAAGTAGCAGCAAAAGGTCTGTGTGAACGTATCGGTATCGATGGAAGACTGGTATATCAGCCAACAAACGGAGAAAAAGAAGTAATAGAAGCATCAATGCCAACTCATACAGAAGCAATCAAAATGGTATTAGACGCTCTGGTTAATGAAAAAACAGGTGTATTAAAGAGCCTTGACGAAGTAGAAGCAATCGGACATCGTGTACTGCATGGTGGAGCTAAAATCTCTGATTCCTGTATTATCAACGATGAAGTAATCTCTGTTATCGAAGAGTGCTGTGACCTTGGTCCTCTGCATAACCCTGCAAACCTGATGGGTATCCGTGCATGTATGGAACTGATGCCAGGTAAACCAAACGTAGCTGTATTTGATACTGCATTCCATCAGACAATGCCGGAAAAAGCATATATGTATGCAATTCCGAAAAAATACTATGATGAATATAAAGTACGTAAATATGGTTTCCACGGAACTTCTCATCGTTTCGTATCGAAAGAAACAATCAAATTCCTTGGTCTTGACCCGGAAAATTCTAAAGTAATCGTTGCTCATCTTGGAAACGGTTCTTCTATCAGTGCAGTTGTAAATGGAAAATGTGTTGACACCAGCATGGGTCTGACACCTCTTCAGGGTCTTGTAATGGGAACACGTTCCGGTGACCTTGACCCGGCTGTTCTTGAATTCATCTGTGCAAAAGAAAACATTGATGTAAAAGAAATGGTTCGTATCTTAAATAAAGAATCCGGTTTATTAGGACTTTCTAACGGACTTTCCAGTGACTTCCGTGACTTAAACGAAGCTGCTGAAGGCGGAAACGAAGATGCAAAACGTGCAGTAGACTGTTTATGCTACAGCATTATCAAATACATCGGTTCTTATGTAGCTGCTATGAACGGTGTAGATGCAATCGCATTTACAGGTGGTATCGGTGAAAATGCAATTCCGGTTCGTGAAACTGTTGTAAAGAGTCTGGGATATCTTGGAATCAAATTAGATGAAGAAGCAAACCAGACAAGAGGAGAAAATAAAGTAATCTCCACAGCAGATTCTAAAGTAAAAGTTGCAATCGTTCCGACAAACGAAGAACTTGCAATCTGTCAGGAAACAGCAGAACTGGTAAAGAATCAGAAATAATAGTTGACAAAAACGAATTACCTATGTATAATTGACAAGGTGTGATTAGGAGACTATTATGCTAATTGATTTATCAGATATTTTATCCGTGGATGGAAAGACGAAAGAATTAAAAATGCCGGTTTCCATGGATTCCTTTGAATCAAAACTTGGCAGTTTTCCGGTAGTAGAAAAACAGCCGTTAGATGTTGTAATTACGAATACAGGAAAAAAAGTGCTTCGAATTGAAGTAAAAGGCAAAGTGAGTCTTGCTCTGCCCTGCGACCGTTGTCTTAAAGATGTGGCAACGGAATTTGAAATTGACCTTGAAAAAGAGGTTGATATGAAAACTTCAGAGGAAGACAGGATAAAAGACTTAGATGAAATTAATTATATCACAGGTTGTAGCCTGGATATTGAGCAGTTAGTGCATAATGAGATTTTAATCCATTGGCCTATGAGGGTCCTGTGTAAAGAGGACTGCAAGGGAATCTGCAGCCATTGCGGAAAAGACTTGAATGAAGGGCCATGCTCATGTGAGCAGGAGAGCCCGGATCCACGAATGGCGGCAATCCGTGATATATTTAGCAAATTTAAGGAGGTGTAATTATGTCCATCTGTCCAAAAAATAAAACTTCTAAAGCAAGAAGAGATAAAAGAAGAGCAAACTGGAAAATGACTGCTCCGAACTTAGTAAAATGCAGCAAATGTGGTGCTTTAATGATGCCGCACAGAGTGTGCAAAGCTTGCGGAAGCTACAACAAAAAAGAAGTTATTGCTATGGATGCTGAATAATTCATAGTATGAGGGGCTGTCGTGTTTAGGCACGGCAGCCTTTTTTCATTTTATAAATTTATAAATGAATTTTGTAATAAATTTGTAATAAAATTGCAAGTTTTTCTTGCGATTTTCCAGAAAACAAGTTAATATAAGAGAGAACTTGTTAAAGGAGGATTTTAGTATGAATAATAGATGGTATAAAAAATTATTACTGCTTCTTACGGTAGGATGCATGACTGTTTCTATGACCGGATGCAGTGCAGATTCTGTATTAGATAAATTATTGTCAGTGACTGATCCAAAGCCGGATAAAAAGACAGAGACAACGAAAGAGGATAGCAGTGATAAAAAAGACAGTGCAGGTGAAAAAGAAGTAGAAGTGGCAAAACCGGAATTTACCACAAACTTAAGTGGAGCGGTGACTTATGCGGTAAATGCAAAAGCTTCTGCACTGACAGTAGAAGCAACTACGACGGATGATGGAAGTATTACTTATCAGTGGTATAAGAGCCAGACCGATACAAATGGCGGTGGAACTTTAATTGACGGGGCGACAGAAGCAAGTTACACTCCGCCAACCGATACCGAAGGGACACTTTATTATTATGTTGTAGCAACCAGTACCATTGGTTCTTCTACAAATGGAGCAACCAGTGATACCGCAGAAGTTATTGTGTCAGCGGATGGAACCATTCCGTCTGAAAGCGAAGACCAGGCAGGTGCAAGTAAGGTACTTGGCAAATGGGTACAGAATAATGATGGCTGGTGGTATGATAACGGGGATGGAACTTATCCGAGAAATGCATGGAAACAGATTGATGGAAAATGGTATGCATTTGATGAAAAAGGTTATATGAGAACCGGATGGTTTAAAGATGGAGACTCCTGGTATTATCTGTTAGACAGCGGTGAGATGGCGAAAGATACGGATATTGAGGGATATCATATTGGTTCAAATGGCAAAATGGAATAAAGGAATAAACAACAGTTCATCGCAGGCACGCTCTCGCTGCTTGTCGCTGGCAGTGGTACGTAAGCGACGAAAATACCGTCGCTAAGTACCAGCCGCTCCAAAGCACCTGCTTATGAATCTGTTGAAAGCAAAGAGTGGCAGGGATGAACGAGATGCAAATGGCAGTTGGCATCATTTGTTCCGATGTGCTGTAGTATAAATCTGTTGAAAGCAAAGAGTGGTAGGGATGAACGAGATGCAAATGGCAGTTGGCATCATTTGTTCTGATGTGCTGTAGTATAAATCTGTTGAAAACAGGAAGTGGCAGGGATGAAGTGATTTTGGACGGTCGTAAAAGAGATTATCTTTTACGGCCGTTTCTCTTGCCCTTTTTTTAGATGTCTGGTAAAATTAAGGGCATAGCGTACAGGAGGCAATGAAATGGGAAATCTGATTACAGTGGTAGTCGACGCCATGGGCGGGGATAATGCTCCGCATGAGATTATCAAAGGGGCAGTCGAGGCCGTAAAAGAAAAACAAAACTTAAAGGTACTTCTTGTCGGACAAAAAGAAGTGGTGGAAAAGGAATTAAGTGCTTATGATTATCCGAAGGAGAGAATAGAGGTTATACATGCATCAGAAGTGATTGAGACTGGAGAACCGCCGGTTGCTGCAATCAAGGGAAAGAAAGATTCTTCGATTGTAGTCGGAATGAAACTGGTCAGAAAGGGTGAGGCAGATGCTTTCGTTTCTGCCGGAAGTTCCGGTGCGATTTTGGTTGGCGGAACTACAATTGTAGGTCGAATCAAAGGAATTGAGCGTGCACCGCTTGCACCGATGATTCCAACGAAAAATGGCGCATCACTTTTGATTGACTGCGGAGCAAATGTGGATGCAAGGTCGTCTCATCTTGTGCAGTTTGCACGTATGGGTTCTATTTACATGGAACATGTTGTAGGGGTTAAAAATCCAAGAGTTGGAATTGTGAATATTGGTGTGGAAGAGGAAAAAGGCAATGCTCTGGTAAAGGAGACATATCCACTTTTAAAAGAATGTAAAGACATTAACTTTATCGGAAGCATCGAAGCAAGAGAGATTCCATCTGGTGTTGCAGATGTAATTGTAACCGAAGCCTTTGTAGGCAATGTGATTTTAAAATTATATGAGGGAGTCGGAGCAACTTTGATTTCTAAAGTAAAAGAAGGTATGATGACCACTCTTCGCAGTAAGATTGGAGCTTTGCTTGTAAAACCGGCATTAAAAAGTACATTAAAAAGTTTTGACAGCAGCCAGTACGGTGGAGCACCGCTTCTCGGATTAAGAGGGCTTGTAGTGAAATGTCACGGAAGTTCCAAAGCAAACGAAGTGAAAAACTCGATTATTCAGTGTATTTCCTTTAAAGAACAGGACATTAGTGAAAAGATTCGGGAAAATATTACAGTAGCGGTGAAAAAGACAGAGGAGGAGCAATAAAAAATGGAGTTAGAAAAATTACAGAAGATTATCGCAGAGGTATTAAATGTAGATGCACAGGAAGTGACAATGGATACTACATTCGTAGAGGATTTGGGAGCAGATTCTTTGGATATATTCCAGATTATCATGGGAATTGAAGAAGAATTTGATATTGAAATGCCAAACGAAGATGTAGAACATATTGTGACTGTAGGAGATGCAGTAGAAGAAATTAAAAAAATTGTAGGATAACCAAAAGAGTCAGATGTCTTCAAAAGGGAAAAATTCGGATGAAGACATCTGATTTTCAGATTGAGAAGAAGAAAATTCAGGTCGAACGCAAGAGAGACTTTAGATAAATAAAAAAAGCAGAAGGGAAGTTTGTTAATAGATGAAGAAGTTATTAGAGCTTGAGCAGAGAATTGGCTATAAATTTGAAAATTTTGATTTGCTCGTAAAAGCAATGACGCATAGTTCTTATGCAAATGAACACAGATATGAAAAGAAAGAAAATAATGAGCGTCTGGAATTTTTGGGAGATGCGGTTTTAGAGCTGATTTCCAGTGATTATTTATTTGCAAAGTATCCGGAAACTCCGGAGGGTGTACTGACAAAGAAACGTGCAAGTATGGTATGCGAGCCGACTTTAGCATTATGTGCAAGAGAAATTCCACTGGGAGATTATTTATTACTTGGAAAAGGTGAGGATGCAACAGGCGGAAGAAAAAGAGATTCCATTGTTTCAGATGCTATGGAGGCATTAATCGGTGCAATTTATCTGGACGGTGGTTTTGCTAATGCAAAAGAGTTTATTGACCGGTTTATTTTAAACGATATTGAAAACAAACAGCTCTTTTATGATAGCAAGACTACGCTTCAGGAAATCGTACAGGGAAGTTATGATGACGATGTACGTTATGAACTGGTAAAAGAAGAAGGTCCGGATCACAATAAGAGCTTTTATGTTCATGCTCTGCTTGGAAGTACGGTATTGGGAGAAGGAACAGGCCATACCAAAAAGGCAGCAGAACAGCAGGCTGCATACTGTGCGATTAAAAAACTTAAGAGTAAGGGTGGCCTATGTATTTAAAAAGCATTGAAGTGCAGGGATTTAAGTCCTTTGCAAATAAGATAACATTTGAATTTCATAACGGAATTACCGGAATTGTAGGACCAAACGGAAGTGGAAAAAGTAATGTAGCAGATGCTGTACGCTGGGTGTTGGGAGAGCAGAGTGCAAAACAGCTTCGAGGCGGAAACATGCAGGATGTTATTTTCTCGGGAACAGAAACGAGAAAGCCACTTGGATTTGCTTATGTTGCAATTACTTTAGACAACAGTGACCATAATCTTCCGATTGATTATGAAGAAGTGACGATTGCAAGACGGCTTTATCGTTCCGGCGAGAGTGAATACCTGATGAATGGGGTTTCCTGTCGATTAAAAGATGTCAATGAATTGTTTTATGACACGGGTATCGGAAAAGAAGGGTATTCCATTATCGGACAGGGACAGATTGATAAAATCTTAAGTGGTAAGCCGGAAGAGCGAAGAGAGCTGTTTGACGAAGCAGCAGGAATTGTAAAATTCAAACGAAGAAAAGCGGCATCTTTAAAAAAATTAGAGGAAGAACAGCAGAATCTGACCCGTGTCAATGACATTTTATCGGAGTTGACCAGACAGCTTGCACCGCTTGAGAAACAGTCTGAGACAGCGAAGATATATTTAAAGAAGCGGGAAGAATTAAAAGCGCTTGATGTCCGAATGTTTCTTGCAGAAATGGAACGCATCAATGCTCAGTTAAAAGAAATCGAAGAAAAATCGGAGATTGTCCGTCAGGACCTGGAAAAAACAGGTAAGGATTTTGAGACAACGAAGACCGAATATGAAGCGTTAGAGAAAGAGCTGGAGGCTTTTAATGTAAAAATTGAAGTGTTTCGTGAAGAGTCAACAAAAAAAGCACTGGAGAAGCAGCAGTTAGAGGGGCAGATTAATGTAGCAAAGGAACAGATTTCTTCGGCAAAGCAAAGTGATTTGCAGTATCGTGAGCGTATGGAGGCTTTAGAGGCAGAGTTAAAACAGAGGGAAGAGAGTGAAAAACTTTATACTGAAGAAAAGGCAGAGCTTGATGAAAAAATTGATGAGATTCGGCAAAAAGAGGAGACTGCGAAGAATTTATTCAGAGATTTTGCTTTTGAAATTCATGAATTAGAAGAACAGTTAGAGGAAGATAAGAGCGAAATTATTGAAATTTTAAATCATCGTGGTTCGACGAAGGGAAAAATGCAACGTTATGATGCGATGATGGAACAGATTTCTCTTAGAAAGACAGAGTTTAATCAGAAACACCTGCGTTTAAAGAGTGAGACTGCAAAGCAGGAAGAAGAAAAGGAGCGCTTTGAAAAAGAACAGCAGGAAATTGATGCTGAGATTTTAAGCCTCACAAAGAAGAGTAATAAAAACGAGGATGAGATTACCAGATATCAGAGTCTGCTTGGAAAGAGTATCAAGGAACAGCAGGTTTTACAGAATGATTATCATAAAGAGGCTTCAAGGTTAGAATCTTTAAGAAATATTACAGAGCGTTACGATGGTTATGGAAACAGTATCCGCCGTGTAATGGAGCAGAAGAAACGTGTTCCGGGGATTCACGGAGTTGTGGCAGATTTAATTAAAGTAGAAAAAAATTATGAAACTGCGATTGAAACCGCTCTTGGAGGAAGCATCCAAAATATTGTTACGGATAACGAAACGACTGCAAAACAGATGATTTCGTTTTTGAAGCAGAATAAATACGGACGGGCAACATTTCTGCCTTTGACCAGTATGGGTGCAGGACGTGGATTTTCGACTCCGTCTGCCTTAAAAGAGCCGGGAGTTGTTGGCGTGGCAAGTGAGCTGGTTTCTACGGAAGTTGAATATGAGAGTTTAATTGAATATCTGCTTGGGCGTACGCTTGTCGTGGAAAATATTGATTTTGCAATTGCAATTGCAAGAAAATACAAATACAGTCTGCGTATGGTAACGATTGAAGGAGAGTCTTTAAATCCGGGTGGTTCCATGACCGGCGGTGCATTTAAAAATAACAGCAATCTGCTTGGAAGAAGACGAGAGATAGAAGAGCTTGAGACTAAAGTTGAGAGTTTGAAAAATCAGCTGGAAGCAAAACAAAAAGAGATTGATACTTATCGGGAAAAACGAAATTTCCATCGTGAAGAAGCAGGACGATTAAATGCTGCACTTCAGGAGCAGTCCTTAAAGGATAATACCCTGCGTATGAATCAGAAAGCAATGGAACAGAAGGCAAAAGAGATTGCAAAAGAGTATACAGATTTAAAACGGGATCTTGCAGCACTTGAAAAACAGACGCAGGAGATTGAAGAAAATCGGGAATCTATTCGTGTGGAATTAGAGACGAGTGATAAACGAGAGACCCAGTTAGAAGATCAGATTAATCAAAATCAGGAAAAACTGGATGAGAAGAAAAAGCAGGAAAACGCTCATTCAAAGGAATTAGAAGAACTGCATTTAGAAAATGCAGAACTCAGTTCCAAACAGGGATTTGTAAAAGAAAACCTGGAACGTATCTTAAGTGAAAAGAAGAATTTACAAAGACAGTTAATGGAACTGGCAGTAAATGTCAGTGATGCAAAAGATGAGATAGAGAAAAAAGAAGCCGAGATAGAAAAAATGCAGGAGGCAGTTGAAGCTGCAAAGACACAGGAAGCGGAAGATGAAGCGAAGCTGCAGGAATACCTTGCAAAAAAAGAGAGTATGAATCAAAGTCATAAGGGCTTCTTTGAAAAGAGAGATGAGCTTTCCGGTCGCATGAATCTCTTGGATAAAGACCTATACCGCCTGGAAAATCAAAAAGAAAAGCTTGAGGAAAATCAGGAGAATCAGATAGGTTATATGTGGGAAGAATATGAGATGACCTACAGTGCGGCAAAAGAACAGACTTTTGAGGAACCGCTTGAGCGCAGTGAAATCAAAAAGGCACAGGCAGAAGTGCGAAATGAAATTAAAAAGCTTGGAAATGTCAATGTCAATGCGATTGAGGAGTACAAAGAACTTTCCGAGCGTCATACGTTCTTAAATGCCCAGCATGAAGATTTGGTGGAAGCAGAGAAAACCCTGCTTAAGATTATTGATGAACTCGATATCGGAATGAGACACCAGTTTGAAGAAAAATTTGCACAGATTCGTGAAGAATTTGATAAGGCATTTAAAGAACTTTTTGGTGGCGGAAAAGGAACGATTGAGTTAGATGAGGAGGAAGATATCTTAGAGGCGGGAATCCGTATCATCTCTCAGCCACCGGGAAAGAAGCTGCAAAATATGATGCAGCTTTCCGGTGGAGAAAAGGCACTCACCGCAATTGCGCTGTTATTTGCGATTCAGAATTTGAAGCCATCCCCGTTTTGTCTGCTCGATGAAATTGAGGCGGCACTCGATGATTCTAATGTAACAAGATATGCCAGGTATCTTCATAAGTTGACAAAGAATACACAATTTATTATTATTACACATAGACGTGGTACGATGACCGCGGCAGACCGCCTTTATGGTATCACAATGCAGGAAAAAGGTGTATCTACCCTTGTTTCTGTCAACCTAATCGAGAATGATTTGGATAAGTAAGAGAAGCAGGTGAGAAAATACAGAAAAGAGCAGGAGGGACTTATGGCAGAAGAAAAGAAAGGTTTTTTTAAACGACTGGTATCCGGTCTTACAAAAACCAGAGAAAATATTGTATCGAGTATTGATTCTATTTTCAGTGGATATTCCAGCATTGACGATGATTTCTATGAAGAAATTGAAGAAATTCTTGTTATGGGAGATTTGGGAATCAATGCAACCAATAATATTATCGAAGATTTAAAGCGACAGGTAGCAGAGAAGAAAATAAAAGACCCGCAGGAGTGTAAAAAACTGCTGATGGACAGCATCAAAGCACAGATGGCAGTCGGGGAAGCGGCTTATGAATTTGAGAACCGCAAATCTGTAGTGCTGGTGATTGGTGTAAATGGAGTTGGAAAGACTACTTCTGTCGGAAAACTGGCAGGAAAATTAAAAGACCAGGGAAAGAAAGTTGTGCTTGCAGCAGCAGATACATTCCGTGCGGCAGCAGGAGAACAGCTGACCCAGTGGGCGAACCGTGCAGGGGTGGAACTGATTGGAGGACAGGCAGGTGCTGACCCGGCATCTGTTGTGTATGATGCGATTGCAGCCGCAAAAGCAAGAAATGCCGACGTACTGCTTTGTGATACCGCAGGACGTCTTCACAATAAGAAAAATCTGATGGATGAGCTTCATAAGATTTATCGCATTATCGAACGGGAATATCCGGAAGCTTATTTGGAAACGTTAGTCGTTCTTGATGGAACGACCGGACAAAATGCACTGCTTCAGGCGAGACAGTTTAATGAAGTTGCAGATGTAACAGGAATTATCCTGACAAAACTTGACGGAACTGCAAAGGGAGGCATCGCCGTTGCAATCGAGTCAGAGCTGGATATTCCGGTAAAATATATCGGAGTCGGTGAAAGCATTGACGATTTACAGAAATTTAATTCGGATGAATTCGTAAATGCGCTTTTCGATTTCAAAGAAGAATAAAGTTCAAGTGGAACATTCGTGAAACTTGGCAGGCGATTTTAACCAGGAAGCATTGAAGCTTTCGCTTCGTGTGTAGTTCACTCAGTACATATAGTACATGCTGAAAAATTTCAGAATCGTCGAAAAAAAACAGTTAGATGAACATCAAAGGAGAATATTAGAGGATTATGCTGACATTAGAAAAATTTGAAGAAGCGTCGGAAATCGTAAAGAAAGTAACCCAGGATACCAAACTGGTTTACAGCGATTATTTCAGTGCACAGACAGGAAACAAAGTTTATTTAAAACCAGAGAACATGCAGAAAACAGGTGCTTACAAATTAAGAGGTGCTTATTATAAAATCAGCACTCTTTCACCGGAAGAGAGAGCAAAAGGTTTAATTACAGCTTCTGCCGGAAACCATGCACAGGGTGTTGCTTATGCGGCAAAAGCATTTGGAGTAAAAGCGGTTATCGTTATGCCGACTACCACTCCATTAATCAAAGTAGAAAGAACAAAAAGTTATGGTGCAGAAGTAGTCCTTTACGGAAACGTATATGATGAAGCCTGCGAGCATGCTTATAAATTAGCCGAAGAAAATGGATATACATTCATTCATCCATTTGATGACCCGGCTGTTGCAACCGGACAGGGAACAATCGCAATGGAAATCATCAAAGAGCTTCCGTTAGTAGATTATATCTTAGTTCCAATCGGTGGCGGCGGACTGGCAACAGGTGTTTCCACTTTAGTCAAGCTCTTAAATCCGAATATCAAAGTGATCGGTGTAGAACCGGCAGGTGCAAATTGTATGCAGGAATCTGTACGTCGCGGAGAAGTTACAACACTTGACAGCGTAAATACAATCGCAGATGGTACTGCTGTAAAAACACCGGGAGAAAAAATCTTCCCATACATCCAGAAAAATGTGGATGAAATCATTACCGTTAGTGATGATGAATTAGTTGTTGCTTTCCTTGATATGGTAGAAAATCATAAGATGATTGTAGAGAACTCCGGTCTGCTGACTGTAGCAGCTTTGAAACATCTGCAGTTTAAAGATAAAAAAGTAGTTTCTATCTTAAGTGGTGGAAACATGGATGTTATCACAATGTCATCTGTAGTTCAGTTGGGTCTGATTGCAAGAAATCGTATCTTTACTGTATCTGTGCTGCTTCCGGACAAGCCGGGTGAACTGGTACGTGTGGCAAGTGTAATCGCAGATAAGAAAGGTAATGTTATCAAACTTGACCATAACCAGTTTGTAAGTACAAACCGTTCTGCAGCAGTGGAACTGAAGATTACCATTGAGGCATTTGGTACAGAGCATAAGAATGAAATTATTGAAGCACTGGAAGAGGAAGGATATCGTCCGAGACAGATTACTGCAAATTTGTAAAACGCAAAGACGCAGCAATTTCGTGCAGGCACGCTCTCGCTACTTGTCGCTGGCAGCGGTACATAAGCGACAAAGTCGCTAAGTACCGGCCGCTCCAAAGTGCCTGCAGAAATTTGCTGCTAAATAAAAATGAGAGGGCAGAGGTATAGGAAAAAAATTGCTCTTTGTTAGAAAATTAGATAGTTAGGAGAAATCCCTGAGTTTCTGTATGTAACATAGAAGAGATTCAGGGGTTTTCTTATATCTGAAATTGTGCGATGAGAAAATAATGCTTATTCCTATTGAAATAGTAGTGAAATAAAGAGAAATGTGTTAGAATTAGGACGTCGGATGTATTTTGGAATATCTGGCAGGGCAGGAGGTTTGTTATGAGAGAGTTATATTTAGAGTGTTATTCTGGAATCAGTGGAGATATGACAGTTGCAGCTTTATTGGACCTTGGTGTTCCGGGGGAGTATCTGATGAAAGAGTTGGAGAAACTGCACTTAGATGGATATGAGATAAAGATTTCCAGAACAAAGAAGAATCAGATTACAGCGACAGATTTTGATGTGATTTTGAAAGATGAGCATAAAGAGGAGCATGGTCATAAACATGCTCATACCCACGTAAATGATGAAGATATGAAGGAATGTCATGAGCAGGAACACAGTCATGAACATACGCATGTTCATAATAGTTATCGTGAGATTAAGGAATTTATTTTGGCTTCAGAGCTCTCGGACAGAGTGAAGGAAATGATTTTAAAGATTTTTCAGGTGATTGCAGAGGCAGAAGCGCAGGTTCATGGTACGGCTGTGGATGAAGTGCATTTTCATGAGGTTGGTGCGGTTGATTCGATTGTAGATATTTCGGCAGCAGCAATCTGTCTGGATTATCTGGGATTTGATTCGATTGTGACGTCTGAAATCTGGGAGGGAAAAGGGCATGTATGGTGTCAGCATGGAAGAATTCCGGTTCCGGCACCGGCAGTACTTGCGATTTTTTCAAAGAGCCAGACAAGACTTCATCTTTCAGGAGTGCAGGGAGAGATGGTGACACCGACAGGGGCGGGAATTGTGGCAGCGCTTTCGGGTGAGAATCAGCTTCCGGATTCTTTTGTAATTGAAAAAATCGGGATTGGAGCAGGAAAGAAAGATTTCTCTCATGCGAATGTGCTTCGTGCGATGATTTTAAATACTGAGAAAGAGAAAAAGGCGGTGCATGAACATAAGCATAAATATAGTCATGAGCAGGAACACAGTCATACACATTGTCATGAGGAGCAGGAAATCGAAAAAAAAAAGACAGCTGTAAATGAGACAAAAGAAGAAATGAAAAATAAAGATGAGCAGAAGGGATTTCACGATGTCCAGACAGAAACGGTATGTGTCATGGAAACAAACGTGGATGACTGTTCGGGAGAACAGCTTGGTTATGCCAGAGAGGTATTGTTAAAGGCCGGTGCGCTGGATGTGTGCTGTATGCCGCTTTATATGAAAAAGGGGCGTCCGGCATATTTGTTTCAGATTATCTGCAGACCGGCAGATGAAGAAGCGTTAAAAACAATTTTATTTCGAGAGACAACCAGCATTGGATTTCGCAGATATGAGGAAGAACGACAAAAGTTAGACCGTGAAATGATAAGTGTCACACTTTTGGATGGAAATACCATTCGGATTAAGAAGTGTATGCATCATGATGTGATTTATTATTATCCGGAATATGAGGATGTCAGGAAAACCTGTGAAATGCGTGGTGAAGCATTTCGTATGGTCTATGAAGAGGCAAGAAGTTTGGCTGAGAAAAGTGAGGAGTGATAAGAGGTGGAATTGACGCAAAAAGAAGAGCGGTTATATGAGATTATGAAGGGGTATGCAAAGAAGGATATCTGTATTGCATTTTCAGGTGGAGCAGACAGCAGCTTGTTATTAAAACTTGCTGTAAAATGTGCAGCACCTGGGGTAAGGGTACATGCAGTTACTTTTGAAACCGTACTGCATCCATCCTGTGATTTGGATATTGCAAAACAGGTTGCAAAAGAAACCGGAGCAATTCATAAAATCATTTTCTTAGATGAATTTGAAGATGAAAGAATTAAAAAGAATCCGAAGAACCGCTGTTATTTGTGCAAAAAAAGTTTGTTTGAAAAGCTGTTGGCTTATGCAGATGAAGCAGGGGCAGAAACCATCTTAGAAGGAACCAATGAGGATGATTTACATGTGTATCGTCCGGGACTTGCAGCAGTCCGGGAACTTGGAGTAAAAAGTCCGCTTGCTGAAGCGCATTTAATCAAGCCGGAAGTACGTGCCCTTGCAAGAAAAGAGGGAATTTCCGTTGCAAATCGTCCGGCAGCTCCTTGTCTTGCGACGCGTCTGCCGTATGGTTCAGAACTTGACTTTGAAGTGCTGAAAAAGATTGATGAGGGCGAACAGTATATGAAAAGTCTGGGATTTGAGATTGTGCGTATCCGTCTGCACGGAAATGTAACAAGAATTGAGGTTCCGGTAGCTGAGTTTGGAAAATTTATGGAACAAAGAGAAGCAGTGCTTGCAAAATTAAAAGAACTTGGATTTGTTTATGTGACACTTGATATGGAAGGATTTCGAAGTGGAAGCATGGATGTCGATGCCCACGACGCTTGACGACCACGCAGCAGATGAAAAATCAGGCAAGTAGTGAAGTAGATTGCGAAGCTCCGCTTGATTATGCGCTGTATAAGTGTCAAGAAAAAATACTTGACACTTCAAAAATCATGTAGTATGATAAGCAAGGTGATGACAAGTGGAACAATTTGTACAGCAGACTTTATTATACGATTTTTATGGGGAACTCTTAACAGAGCACCAGCGCAGAATCTATGAGGATGTCGTGCTCAATGACTACTCACTTAGTGAAGTGGCAGCAGATTTGGGAATCAGCAGACAGGGCGTGCATGACAACGTCAAACGCTGTAATAAGATTCTTTCAGACTATGAAGAAAAATTGCATCTCGTAGAGAAGTTTGTAAATATTAAGGAAAAAATCCACAGGATTCACGGTCTTGCAAAAAATTGCGAAAGCATCAGCAAGGAAGAACTGGTTTCCGAGGTGGAACACATTTCCCAGGAAATTTTGGAGGAGTTGTAACAGATGGCATTTGAAAGCTTAACGGATAAACTACAAAATGTATTTAAAAACTTGAGAAAAAAAGGCCGTCTGACGGAAGCCGATGTAAAATCCGCTTTGAAAGAGGTCAAAATGGCGCTTCTCGAAGCCGATGTAAGTTTTAAAGTGGTAAAACAATTTATGAAATCCGTTCAGGAGCGTGCAGTTGGACAGGATGTAATGTCCGGCTTAAATCCGGGACAGATGGTAATTAAGATTGTAAATGAAGAACTCGTAAACCTGATGGGAAGTGAGACAACTGAACTCGCTTTAAAGCCGGCAGGAGAGATTACCGTACTTATGATGGTAGGTCTTCAGGGTGCAGGTAAGACAACAACCACGGCAAAACTGGCAGGCAAGCTGAAATCAAAAGGAAGAAAACCTCTTCTGGTCGCATGTGACGTATACCGTCCGGCCGCAATTACACAGTTGCAGGTCAATGGTGAAAAACAGGGAGTGGAAGTCTTTGCAATGGGGGACAAACAAAGTCCGGTTGATATTGCAAAAGCAGCGTACGAACATGCGAAAAAAGAAAAATACAACGTGGTTATCTTAGATACCGCAGGTCGTCTTCATATTGATGAGGACATGATGCAGGAGCTTGCAAACATAAAAGAAGCGATTTCTGTAGACCAGACAGTACTGGTAGTCGATGCAATGACCGGACAGGATGCGGTGAATGTAGCAGAGACCTTCGGTGAGAAAGTCGGAATCGACGGAGTCATTCTTACAAAGATGGATGGTGATGCCCGAGGCGGTGCAGCATTATCAATTAAAGCAATCACAGGAAAACCGATTCTGTTTGTCGGTATGGGAGAGAAATTATCGGATTTGGAACAATTTTATCCGGATCGTATGGCATCTCGTATCCTTGGAATGGGCGATGTGATGAGCCTGATTGAAAAAGCGCAGGCAAACATTGATGAAGAAAAAGCCAAAGAGATGGAACAGAAATTCCGTAAGAACTCATTCGGCTTTGATGATTACCTTGAAAGCATGAATCAGATGAAGAACATGGGAGGAATTTCCAGTGTCTTAAATATGATTCCGGGAATTGGCGGACAGGTAAAAGATATTGAAAATATGGTAGACGAAAAGGATATGGCGAGAAAAGAAGCAATGATTCTTTCCATGACACCAAGAGAACGTTCTCATCCGGAAATCCTGACTCCACAGAGAAAAGCAAGAATTGCAAAAGGTGCAGGAGTGGATGTGGCGGAAGTCAACCGCTTAGTAAAACAGTTTGAACAGGCAAAGAAAATGATGAAACAGATGCCTGGTCTTATGAATGGCAAGGGTGCTAAGAGGGGAAAATTCAAACTTCCCTTTTAACATATAAATCAAGAAGATAAGAAAAGAAAATAGTTAAATTTCAGGAGGAAAAAATAATGGCAGTAAAAATCAGATTAAGAAGAATGGGACAGAAAAAAGCTCCTTTCTATAGAATCGTTGTTGCAGATTCCAGATCTCCAAGAGATGGTAAATTCATCGACGAAATCGGAACTTATGATCCAAATCAGGACCCAAGTGTATACAAAGTAGACGAAGAAGCAGCTAAAAAATGGCTTGCTAACGGTGCTCAGCCAACAGAAGTTGTATCCAAAATCTTCAAAGCAGCTGGTATCGAAAAATAATATAGGTCCAGGGGGTGGCTTGTAATGAAAGAATTAGTTGAAGTAATTGCAAAGTCTCTTGTAGATTATCCGGACGAAGTTGCGGTAACAGAGCGGGAAGAAAACAATGCGGTATTTGTAGAACTCAAAGTAGCATCTGCAGATATGGGCAAAGTAATCGGACATCAGGGAAGAATTGCAAAAGCAATCCGTACCGTAGTGAAAGCTGCATCTTCCAAAAATGATAAAAAAGTTATCGTAGATATTTTACAGTAAAAGTAAATGAGAGGGCTGTACACGTTGATGTGCAGTCCTTTTTTTAGCGAAAAAGTAAATTAAGGAGTTATAAGCATGGAAGATTTATTACAGGTAGGTGTCATCACAACCACACACGGAATCCGCGGGGAAGTAAAAGTCTATCCGACCACCGACGATGTAC